>JAABUH010001025.1_pt1 | contig 34459 bp, 48 predicted proteins | sample 5559121 | NCBI WGS metagenome assembly JAABUH01 (sample SAMN10711871, study PRJNA513364) | rock metagenome | isolation source: Antarctica rocks | place: Antarctica: Victoria Land, Battleship Promontory nord | collected 2015-12-28
CCCAACAACACCAACCCCCCCCCCCCCCCCCCCCCCCCCAACTCCCCCACCTCCCTTAAGTTCTCATCCCTTCCCCTTTTCCCCCTTCCAACATTTTGGTTCGTTGGCGGATCTAGTCATGTCCCAATACTCGAAAGTGCAAACACCCACCATTACTGAGTTATCAGAAGCCAACCACACTTGCCCATCCAGCATCTCGGTTCTACGAGCGCACCACGCCCACAGGCCACAGCTGCACTGCCCTCTGCATCAACTATTGCACTACATCTAGGATCGCGAGCATCTTCTAGCCCAGTACGATCTGTACCGCGCTTCAGAGGGGGAAAGCGTATTTCTGGAGGTTTGCAGCACCCCCGTGGACTATTCCATACTGAGCGTTCGCTTTTGACAGAATATCGTTCGCTAATAGTTCGGGTTTATAGCATAGCATCACATCTACCTGGACCCAAAGCTGGGGGGGTTGGGGCCGGACTGCATCACACACCATTTGGTTGGAACATCCAAGTTCTCGTCAACCCTTCCGACGAACGATCTCGACCTTCAGGTGGTCCACAAGTGGGTTTAAGCCTCATCTACTCGACTGTTAAACCAAAGCTGGTCAAGAGCAAGGGCAACGACACTACATTCATCAAAGTACCTATCCAAAGACGCAGCACGTCCGCTAACGATAATCCCTATACTGCATCTTATGGGAAACTCGGGGACTATATCAATAGCCTTGATAGAGACCTTGGCGTGTGAGACTGACGGAGGAGGGGATTGGACGTTCGTCGGAGTATTCAGATACTCCAGCTCTTCGCAGTCTGGATGACGGCTTCGGGTCCTATATTGTCTCGGCTAGGCCTGGCGCAATATATCGATGGCTTTATCGACGAAGGATTCGAGACCTGGGAGACCGTGTTAGATATCATGGAGTCGGACCTGTAGGACTTGAAGAAATCTCCTGCCAATTCTTCAGTCCGAACTGATATATATTAGCGACGCGCTTGGAGTGAAGCTTGGTCATCGAAGGGTCAGTCGGTTTCGTTTGTCGGCGCCATCTTGCGTTTGGGATCATGCTAACTTATTCCAGAAATTGCAACGTGAAATAGCGAACGCACGGGGTGTCAACGTCGAGAAAGATCTGAGACCCCCCGTAAGAGCGTCGCCCCTCGAGGATGGTCGATATAGGGGCGCAGAAGGCAATCCACACGATAACACAGCCGAAGGCAAATCGCTTAATGGTGCCAGCGGAAAAAGGAAGTATAGGCGTCATCCTAAGGTGAGTCGACGGCGTGGTGCGAAGAGCTTCAAATTGCATAGCGAAGCTGATTGTCATTTGCTCTACAGGCTGATGAGAATGCACCCGACAGACCACCATCGGCGTATGTCATCTTTTCAAATAGTAGGTCTCGTAATGATTGCGTCCCGATAACATACATTAATCGCTCTGTAGAAATCCGCGAAGAATTAAAGCCACGTAATTTATCCTTCACAGAAATTGCAAAGCTTGTCGGAGAAAGTTGGCAGATTCTGTCTCCCGAACGCAAAGAGCCCTATGAGACGCAAGCTTCGGCTGCCAAGGAAAAGTATCACACCGAACTAATAAAGTACAAGAAGACAGATCAGTATCGAGAATATACAGAATATCTGGCCGAATTCAAACTCAAAAACGCTTCTAATGCAGGTACGAGAAACCGAAGTGGGGTGGAATTGCTGGCAGCTTCCTTGTTTGAATTCAACTAACATCTTTTAGATGGCAAACGACCAAAGCTTGAGAAACAAGTCAGTGCCAGCAGTGAGAGTGCGGGAAGTCAGTACGACCTTGTAAGCTCTTTCTCCAGCAACACTGTCAGGGGGCGCCATCGGGTTGGCTCCGTGGGCTCAATCGGAACACGCTCGACGCAAAGTGGACACCCATCACCGCGCGATCTCGCAATTGCGGCGCCTACCGCGATGCTCGGGGGAATTAGCTCTTTGCTCGGAGCGTCGACTCCCGCATCACATTCACCGTCCTCGTCGTCTGCAAGTTACAAAGAAAACTTCCAAACTAGTCCTCGATTCCAGCCTCGTACGGAAATCATAGATCAAGGCGCAACAACTTCAGAAGGCCTGCATCTCCCTCGTATTATGCCTCTCGACTCTAGAAACAGTCGAGGAACAACCACGAGTGCATCAATATCTACCGATCTGACAATGACAAAAGGTCACAATAGCCCGCTTGAGAGTATGCGGCGCTCCAACGGCATCGTGCCTGCGTCGTTATTTCAACACGATACTATCTCGTCGAATCAGTCCTCAAGGTCTTCCAACCTCTCAAGCGAGGATACTGCCCCTTCTTCCATCTACGGTTCGGTAGATGATCCAAAATCCCAACGGTCGCTGCCATCGCTTTCGACTGTGGGGCTCAAGCCTATCGCAAATGCAGAATCTGGTGCTCAAATACATTACACGTCCCACAGTAGCCAATTTGCTTCGACACATGGTTATCCTTCACACTCCCCGTTCGGCTCGTCCTCATCAGGTACCCTTGAATCTCTTCAACTCCCGTTACCATATAACATCTCTTTCCAAAACGACCGACCGCCGCCCCGCGATCCTCTCGCTAATAGTGAATGTGTTGCTGAAGATATCCCCCGCGAGAGGAAGTCACTCCAGAATTTGGCGCTCACTGGAATCTCGCCCAGTTCGGGCCAGGATCTTCGGAGCCCTCTGCGAAATCTTCCGGAGGCTCAACAGGCTCAGCATCCGCCCGTGCTCCAGAACGGGTCCATCTTCTCTGCGGAACGCTTCCACAATGCGCACCAAACGCCTGGCGAGAGATTGCCAAAAACCCATACTACCCCACCGGAGAGATATTCACGACCACCCCTTCATAACGACGACTACGGCCCCGAGTCTTTTCCTATGTCCCACTCGGATCCCCTATCGGTCCTTGCCTACGCCGGACGAATAGTCGATCAAGATGCCCGCTCACGACCACCTAAGCATTGACCAGGAGTTTCTTTTCCCCCTCTTCTATAAAACTTATGAAAGATACCCTCATGCGTAGGGCGTGGTGGTCTGCATGCTGTCACAGCCCAAGACCTCTTATACACGCGCAGGTGCAAGGGCTGGCGGGGTATTTGTAACTATTGCCTTTGATACCAGCGGCAAGCACAAGAATTCTATATAAACACTTAGACATGTTGTTGCAGTCCTAAAGTTTTATTGACACTGATGACCTTTGGTGACCCGGCATCTTGCTGCAGTAGTTTCCAAGGCAGTCGTGTCTCAGCACGCAGTAATAAGGATAACATTCTGCAGAGCAGCTTCGAAGGAACCAACTCTGGCGGTAGGCACAGCATTCTACGTTTTATCGAAGCCTAATTCTAGACTGTCGTGATACCAAAGTCAACACAATAACTCAAGCACGTTCTTCCGTTCCTCCCACCGACGGGCCGAGGGGGCCATAATCAGCTACTGTACGGTTAAGCGAGATTTGATATGCCTGAAGTTATGGCCCCCTGCTTGATTGTGAGGCCGCGAGTACAGGTCCTATTAGCAAAAAGCCTCTTGACAAGGATTATTTGTACATATGAGAGCGTAAACCAGCTATGTATACCTGAACAATCCCGGCAACGCTTAAGCAATGTCCAGCCCGCTGCAGGAAGGACCTGTACCACATGCAGGAACACATGTTCTAGTGTCACTGTTCTTCAGTGCCTGCTGCTGTACTACTGTATCCACTTTGAAAGGATGGGCTGTTCGTGTCTGACTTACCCAACAGTACGGAGTATATTCGTTGAATGAATCAGCAACGACTCTGTTACCGTACCGTATGCGAGCATACATGTACCTTAACCCGAAATCACTACCACGACTAACAGTACCTACAAGTATGTACCTACCTTACCTACCTTAAGCACCTAAGGTACCTTAATCTCCGGCCCGCAGCGGAAAGGGCAGTTAGGCCTCCAGCTTTAATGTACGTGAAACAAATCGCCAGTTGGTTGATGCGAAGTCTTGCAACTCCGTGGATAGAAGAGATGAGGGTTTGTGTTGCATAGCAGGGAAGGGAGATCGTGGAGGTGAGTGTGTGGCGGTTGATGTTTCTGTCAGGGGGTCTTCGGAGGGATGATAAGATTTGATAGACTACGGGCAGCAAAGGCTGTGAACAAAGACATCTCAGGATTTAATGATGATATGTTCTATCTGCCGATTCACTTCTGCATCACCGTCCACGTTACTCGTACCCAGCTGACTGACACTCCTCCTTCGAATTCGTCCGATGTCAGTAGCAGAGGAGATATTTGTAACCGCTAGGCTTCGAACGAATTCCCATGTCATCGCAAGATTGCGGGTTGGAAGACCAGCATAAGGCAGATATTTCATTTCTTCTTGCTGCGGACAAATCTAAAACCAACATCTGCACATTCGGGCTCTCCGGGTTGAACATCTTCAAGAGGAATGGATCTGGCAGCCTGAGCTGAGAATTGCAGCGAAGCTGACTGTACCTCGTTTCAGAGTGTTGGTGGAGGCTATGGTTATCAAAAACATTTGGCCTCATAGCCAGGTGTTCTAGCTGGGACAACTGTTTAGAACAATGTCCATCTTACGGAGTTCTCCTTGGGCTATGGAGACCATGGAGATTAGTCCGGGTTGAGGCTCTGCATTGTACATCCAGAGCTCCTCTCCGAGTCTATAAAGAGCTCGAGGTCCTCTGTCTCCCATTGTTTCCATCATTATTTCCAGTCCAGTCCTTACACTCTCTTAAGTATCACGTTCTCAGTGACATTATACTAGTTTTTCAATTCTCACTTCCTACCACCCAAGATGCACTTCACAGATACTCTCCAGGTCGCGGTCGCGCTGTTCCTCTCTGCACGCAGTGTGCAAGCACAAGCAATTATACCGTACAAAGACGGACAATGTACTCAGCCCGTAACTGACTACAAACTTGATGGCAACAGCGAACCCGTATCGATTTGGGACAATGCTGCTGGATGGCCTTCGGTATCCCGCTATAGCGCTCCAACGTTCCCTGGAGCAGAGTCGAAAACCGGTGGAGGATATACCGTATACTGGAAGATTGCTCAGCCAGGACCCGGTTGTCGTGTCGCCATTATGCAGCCGTACGGCCAAACAATGTATGGCTCAATGTCGTTCCCGGCTCCACCAGGAAATGTGGTCCTCGTCGCCGCAAAAGCGGGTTGCTATTACTCGTCTGTTCCTCAAGGGGTTGATCTCATCTCTACCTTTTGCTGCGGGACTGGTGATTGCGCACCGTTGAGCGTCGGCAATGCAGCACTCTTGAAAAGAGAGGACACTAGCCTGTCGCTATTCTCAAGGGCATCGGCTGCCATCAGCGATTCCATCGTAAGTATCTTCTTGCCAGCCCAACCATCACATCCACCTAACAATTCCCCAGATCCCCCGACGATCCAGCACCTCCCTAACCGGCAAAGCCGCCACCTACAAAGCCCTAAAAGCACGCGACGCCTTCGACACGAGCAACTGCAAAGCCACCGTCGACGGCACCTCCTTCCCCCAAGCCGGTCAGCAAACCATGGTCGCCGACCCGCAGCGCTGCGACACGGCCCCTTGTTCCTTCTCCGTCACCCACGGCCTTACCGTCTCCACCTCCTTCAGCACCTCGCAGGACCAAACCATCACCAACACCGTCGGCGGCAGCATCGCCATCAAAACCGGCGTCGACTTCATCGCCGAAGCCGACGTCACCGTCACGGCCGAGTACTCGTGGGCGCAGTCGATTTCCAAGAGCACGAGCACGAGCATCACGAATGCCACGACCATCACCGTGACGAACACGCTGGGCCAGCAGCCGGGCACGTATGCCTTTGTGACGTTTACGCCGACGTACCTGTGTTGGATGGCGAAGGTGGACTGCGGTGGGGGGTCGTCGTCGACGATGAATTTTTGCCAGCCGCAGATGGGGAGTGATGGGAAGCTTTTGGAGGGGGATTACAGTGTTGTTTATACCGGTTGATTTGGAAGGCTTGTTGTGCAATGCTTGTGGTGTTTGTTACCATTCAGTCGCATCTGAAGCCAGGCATTACGGTGGCGTCTTTGCATCTAGATAATCTGCTTTTGGCTATTGGATTTTTCTTTCGAAGACCCAAAAATTCGAATATCCCATATTTGCCATATGCCCCCCCCCAAAGGTCACCATCTCCCCAACAACCCCCCAATCACCCCAACCTATTCCCCACCCAGCCACCTACCCACCCCTCTCTAAACCTCTCCTCCATTCCAATCCAACCCACCCCAAACCCTCCAATCCAAAAGTAAAAAAAAAAAAATTGCAAAAACACCAACCAACACACACATATCCCAAACCAAACCACCCATTTCAAATTCCCAAACCCATAGCTGTAACAAAAATGAAAAAATGAAAAAGAAATGAGACAAAGAGTCGAATGACTTAGGTTGAGATATGAGAGAAAGGGGGGCGGGGGAATGAATTGGGAAAATGAAGAGAAGGGAGAAAGTTGTCGAAGATAAATGTTGGAAACTTGGGGAGAAAAAAAGAAAAAAGAAAAAAGAAAAAAAACATCTGTGTATGTACAGTATGTAAACCGCAAAACCCCCCCCTCGGGGAAAATAAAAGACAAGCTGGAAGAAAGAAAGAAAACCTCCCTCCCTGCCTCCCTGCCTCCCTGCCCATCATTCCCCCGTCATCGCCCCATCATCCCGCCGTCATTCCCCCCCATCCCCCCATCCCCCCCATCTACGCACGCACGCACGCACTCACTCACCCATTCATTCACATCCACACTCACACACTCACTCACTCACACTCACTCATGCACACTCACACACACACACGCACACTCACACCCACACACGCACACTCACTCACCCATTCACTCACTCACTCACTCATTCTCACCCACTGACTCACCCACTCACTCACACTCACCCACACACACCCCTACTCACACACACTCATCTCTACTCACACACATACACACATACACCCACTCACACCCACTCACAAACTCACCCACTCAAACACTCATTCAAACTCACTCATTCACACACTCACACACACCACTCACTCAGACACACACGCTCACACACACATCCACACCCACTCACCCACCCACACACACACACCCACACACACACTCACTCACTCACTCACTCACTCACTCACACAAACCCACTCACTCATTCACACACACACACCCACGCACACACCCACACCCACACACACACACCCACCCACCCACACACACTCACTCACCCACACTTACCCACACCCACACACTCACACACCCACTCACACCCACTCACCCACATACCCACCCACATAACACCCCCAGTGTATACATACACACACTTACCAGACCCAGCAACCAGATCCGTTTTCTTGACAATGGGAAATCTCTGATGCGGGAAGTTGGGATGATTGGAATTGGAATTGGAACTGGATTGAGTTGAATTGAATTGAATTGTATTGGATTGAAGGTATGGGATTCGGATTGAAGGTATGGGAAGTGAAGGGTGTGGATAGCGTATATGGGGGGTGAGGTGGAGGGGAAAGGGATGGGTTGGGTTGGACGCGCAAACATTCACATACAACAAACGAGCGAAAAGACAGTCTTTCTGTGCAAAGAAACCTCTCGCGCTCGTATTAGTGATATCGAGAGGCTACCTTATCTTCCGCTACTTCCACGGCGAAGACTCGCTAGCCTGCCCCATAACTTCCCAACCCATCGCCAACCTCGCCATCAAATTCCCTATACACAATTACCACCACTCTCTTCGCTCCTATCTCCAAGGTTGACGGAGAGAGAGAAACCCCCAAAAGTATTCAAAAAGAAGTATTTACGCCCTTCCCCTGATGCGAGGAGTTATGCACAATGCAGAAATAACCCATCCGATAATCTTTTTGCCCTATTTTCCAAACCCTGCCATTTCATGTGCCAGGATAATACAACTCTTGCAAGCCCTGGTTATCCTTTTTCAACTTCCACGTACTCTTCTTATTCTCCCGCTTCTTTTTCATCTCTTCCCACCCTTCGTCGTCATCGTCGTCACTCGATGCTTTCTTGGGCTGTTGAACAGCTCTGAGATTCGACGACGCGCTGCTTTTTCTGTAATTATCTGGCGGTTGCAGCATGGTCGACGTTCTTGAGCTCGGTCTCGGTTGCTCGTCAATGGGCGCGATCGAGACAGGCCTGTATCGAGTCGGCATACCGACATTACTTCTTTCGGATGGTGCCATGGAAGGAGCATACCCTTGCCCGCCAATCATGCTTGGTGCCGCCGATGCCCTCTGCATATGGCCTGGCCACTGCGACATTGAGGGCATCATGCTCATTGCTCGTTGTTGTGCCTGGACTACGCCTGGAGAGGCGGGCGCAGAGTGGGACACGGGCCTCGGTAGTTGGCCGGGTGGACTTAGGAACCCATTGCTCATCATCTGCTGCTGTTGTGGGAGCATGAGCTGCGGCGGCGGTTGGCCAGGTGGTTGGCCTTGCACGCCCCCAGCCATCATCTGTTGCATCTGCTGCATCCATTGCATCTGCATTTGCATCATCTGTGACATTTGCTGTGACATCTGAACCTGAGCTTCGTCACCCGGAGACATCATACCTGGCATTTGAGGCATGCCTTGGGGAAGGGGAGCACCCCAGCCAGCATGAGCGTTGGGGCTCCCTCTTCGTATGGCTTTTGCGCGTTCCTCACCAGCAATGACCCCAACAAGCCCTCCGGGATGTACGCTCGGTGAGGAGGCTCCATATACCGATCCTCCACCGTTGCGTGGAGCTTCGCGATTCGTTGGATTAACCAGACCTGCGCCAAAGTATGGATCGGGAGGCAGATTCCTTGCGAACGGGGGTAGACCCGGTGGTCTCCCAGCTGTAGATGTACCGGCAGAAGACAAGGGTGGCGGCGGATATGATTCACTAGTGTATTTGATAGGACCTGAGCCCAAAGTACCCGCCGTTGGTGGTCTATTCTTAGCAGGAAAACCATGTGCTGCGAGGATACCCAAGGGTATGTCTTCATCTTCATCATCGCTAGCCTTTCCTCCAGGAGCCTTTTCGACGTTAAACGTAGGTGTACCAACCCGTTCGGCAAGATTGGGCGTGCTCATGCTTGCCCTTTCCATCCCCGGCCGTGTGCCAATATTCGGTAGGTCTGAAGGCTGCTCTCCAGTCATCTTCATCATTTGTTGCCGATACACTGCAAGATGCGCCTCTTGCTTCCGCCTCTGCTTTGCAAGTTGCTTATTGTGTTCCGTCTCGTCATCGTCGTCGTAGTTGTCGCTGTCCTCATCCGACACCTGGCTTCTTGACGCGTCGCTCTTTGTGCGTGTCATCTCCTGTTCTCTTCGGTATCGCTCAAATTGTGCGGGAGTCATGACTTTCTTTTGAGGAGCTTGCTTGTTCAGCTGTTGGTCATCTCGGCGAGGCGCAGCCGCCCTTGCAGATGTTGGCTGAAAATCGTCAAACAATCCCTGCTCTTCTGGCTGAACCATCTCAAGCTTTTTAGCCCGAGGTGTTGTTTCTGTGGATCCGATCCTCCAATCTGGGCTTTGAAAGTCCGAATCTCTACTGTCGAACATTGCTGCGGGAGGGGCTGGCCTATTTTTGCCGTACTGGGCGTATTCAGCTTCACCCCTATCCTCCATGAGGGAGCTCTGCTCTGTAGATGAACGATTTAGTCTTCGACTCGCACTGATAGAGTCCATGACGAGCCTGGCGTCTTCATCTTTGTAAGGAGCCGAATCTCTACGTGACATATATGCGCTGCTTCTTCGGAGACCCAATCCGTTTATAGACGGAGGACGTTGCTGTCTTGTTCGACCGGAAGGACTCGTCGAATCTGGTACGGGTTTTCTCGAAGGTGTCTGTGGTGGACCATGCCGGGGCACTGGAGGGCTTTCATCATATCTTGCATTGTAACCCGCCGCTGTTGGACTTGTCGATGACATCAAGCCATCTTGTGAATCATGACTTCCCCAAGAATACGGTGAAGATTCCACTTGCCGGGACCGATCAATCTTGAGCGGCCGAGGGCTATCCATTGATCGTTCTCCAAAATATGACTTGGTGAGGTTCCTGGATGCTGGGGACATAGCCTCCTAATACTAGTTAGTAAGCACGAGGGGTGCACCTTCCATATCTGAACTTACAGGAGACTCCGTGTTCGGTAAGCCCATGCCCTTGCTCTCTAGTATTTGACTCTTCCTCTTACCAATGCTTTCGAACATACTCCCAAAACCATCAAGATCCGATTCACCAAAGTCTAGATCTCCATCTAATATTTTCGGAGGCGTTGCTGTACTTCCACTGGCATAGCTGCTCTCTGTCAAAGCCCGTTCACGACCGACATGCCGGTATTCCTGAGAGCTCGCTAGAACCATGTCAGGTTGAGATACGGGTGCAGGTATAGATGCTGATTCGGCTTTCCTTCTGCCGAATGAGAACGCTCTACCCTTGTTTCGCCACGTCTGATTTGATTCGGGAACAGGAGGGATTGATATATCATGTGAGCCCCTAGGGTTTGGTAGAGGTTTGTCATCAAGGGGAGCGTCTGTTGAGGAAGGTAGGGTTGATGAGGAGCTGAATCGGGCCGAGGCTGACGAATTATCATTCTGTCCTCCGCTTGAAGATGAATTATTCGTACCTCCACTACCACTAAAGCATTTTAGCACCATCTGCAGGGAAGCAATTTACCGAGACATACCGATTATGAGGATTAGAATCAGCCGTCCTATCAACGAACAGGTTGTTTTCTAATGAATGACCTGCGCTCAGTGGTCGTCCCAGGCTCATACGCTTCAAGGTCTCCCCACCGTCGAAAGATTTGCTGCCTGGCCGTTCGAAGACGCGGAATGATGGTTCAGGAGGATTTGGGAGTTCTTCGAGCGCATTTCCGGAGGCTTTCCTGCGTGGAAAGCCTTTGGGTAATTTAATAGGCATTCAGGCAAAGCTCCCACCCTCCTAGACTTCTGGACCTCCGACGTGTATATATCCCGTCCGACTGCGCGAGCGAAGAGTCAGTTTGAGTGACCTGTGAGGCTGAGACAAAGTCATCAACGACGGACTGACGGCTGTTCGAATGTGCTCCAATGGTGAATTGGTTTGTCCAGTATGAATAAAGTGTAGGTCTCTCAACGCTGGGTCTCCGTGATTCTGGCCTTGTTGTTGCCCACGAGTTCTATCGCAACATCGGCGAGGCGGCACAGTGCAGAATGCACACAGCCGAACGGCAACGCAGGCTTGTGTTGTTGGCTTTCGGTGGGTGCTGCGAGAACGTGTTTCCGTATGTTTCTCTGGGATAGGAGATTGACTGGATGCTTGAAACCTTATTTCGGTTGCTGGTGGTACGGGGGGTCGGGGGACGGTGGCTTGCGTTGTTGCTTTCTGGCCAGAGAAGGTCAGACAGCTGCAAGGATTGATCGACAATGCTGTGCGCGGCAGTCTGAAACGAGTGTTGTAGTTGTTATGTGACGCGTTATGGTGTTGTCGAAATGAGGTGTCGGCTTTCTGTGATGCTTCCTCTCAATTGTTTCGGACTTGGAGTGAAGGCTTTCCTAAGTACAAAAATAGCTCTGCAGGTCAACAAACTACTGTGGTAGAAAATATTCGAGATCGACAGGGGGATGAATCTCTCCGATCTCCCAATGACGAAAAACAACACGTATAAGCGAATGGAAAGATGGGAGAACCAACGAGGATACTGAAGGAGAAGTAGAAGGTAGACAGTAGCAAGTAGTAAGGTAAAGCTGGATAGCTTGATGGCTTCTCAGGGATTTTTCCATACGGTATGCGTACGACTCCGAGTACCTTATTCTTTATGGCGGCCAATCTCGGTGCAACGAATGCACAGGGCAAGCAGGCAATGGGGAGGTTGGAGCTACGTCCACAAACAGTTAGATGCCTAAGTCTCGGCAACGGAGACCCGTGGGACGGTGGCGTGGGTGGGAATAAAGTCGGAGGTCGGGGATAGGGTGCAGCAGGGTGCTGCACCTAGATATTGATGTTTGGGGGTCGTCGCCGCCATGACTTCATGCTGGAGGTCAATGTCGCTCTCGGTGATACTACGCTACTTACTACTCCAGGTTTTCACGTCGTAAAGCTGTACTCTCTAATGCACGATTGTGGTTGAAAGATGCTGTCAGTCCGATTGGCGCACTATTATTGCTGTGTCCTAGCCATAGTTACCTTCCCATGGCCTATCTCTGGCCATGCCCAAGAACTACCCCACGCTCAACATCCATTGAACCTCCACCCAATTGACTGGAGTCAATTGCTTTCGCTCCACCGCGCACTGGTCGAAATTGAGTCGATTTCAGGCAATGAGTACAAAGTTGGAGAATACCTCCATTCCTACCTCACTGCCCACAACTTTACTGTCGAAAGACAGCATGTTGATCCATTGGCTGCAGATGCCGAAAGCTCAAGATTCAACCTCTTGGTCTATTCAGGCGACAAGCACAGCGCTCGAGTCCTGCTCTCGAGCCACATCGATACCGTCCCTCCCTACTGGCCTTATGACAACCGCGAAAATAACCAAATATGGGGACGAGGAAGCGTAGATGCGAAGGGATGCGTAGCTACGCAGATTCAGGCTGTGGAAGAGCTTCTCGCTACCGGTGAAATAGCCGGAAGAGATGTAGCTCTACTGTTTGTTGTCGGAGAAGAGATTGGTGGAGATGGCATGAGGAAAGCCGATGACCTTGGCTTGAGCTGGGAAACGGTGATCTTTGGGGAGCCCACGGAATTGAAGCTCGCGTCAGGCCACAAGGGAAATCTTGGGTTCAATATCAAAGCCATAGGTAAAGCTGGGCATAGTGGATATCCATGGCTTGGAGAGAATGCCAACTCGATGCTGATTCCAGCGTTGGTGGCTTTGGATAGATTGGAGTTGCCGAGCTCGAAGAAATATGGAAACACTACGCTGAATATTGGCAAGATGGAGGGCGGTGTGGCGGGGAACGTCATTGCCGAGACCGCAAAAGCTCAGATTCAGATACGTATCGCTGACGGCAGCGCCGAAAAGATAAAGGATATAGTCGTTGATACCATCACGAAAGTCGATGCGAGACTTGAACTCAACTTCTTGTCAAAGGGGTATGGGCCTGTGGACATCGATACGGATGTTGAAGGTTCGAAATCCTTCAATCATTATTCCAAATCTCCAACAGTCTGTGGCAACTTACGATTACATCTTCTAGGTTTCGACACCATCGTTGTAAACTACGGCACGGATATTCCCAATCTCCATGGAGACTATAAAAAATATCTCTACGGGCCCGGAAACATCCTAGTCGCACACTCTGACCATGAGCACCTCGTCGAGGATGACCTCTTTGCTGCGGTCGAAGGCTATAAAAAGCTCATATTGGCGGCGCTTGCATAGAGTCTAACCATGCAACGTTATATCTGAAGCGAACGTAAGGTCAGGAGCGTCATCAATCCTTTGTAGATACTCGTTCCCAGATATTGCATATATTCTTCCTTACAAAAGCCTCCTTGTCAACCACATGCCTCTTTGGAGCTCCACCCCCCCCCTTTTTTCCCCCCTTCATCCGGCTCCTCGATATATCCCCTCGACCTAACTCCTTCCAATCTATTCTTCACCTTACCACCCCTTTCCCACTCGCCAACCCACCCACCAAAAAACCCCATTCCCCCCCTACCCGAATGTGTCAAAACGGCGTTTGCGTGGAGCGTCGAAGCTGGGTTCCCCGGGGTTTTTGGAAAGTTTAGGCGGCTTTGGGGATAGTAGGTATCTTCACGGAAAGTGTTGAGAGGTTTATTCTTCCCCTTTCGAGCCAGCCTTGTGAGAAATTTCCATATTTGTTTGCTTTGGGACAAGGGGGGGGGTACTCGTGCCTTTTCTTCTTTCCCCACCGCGTTTTCTAATTCTCTTGATCTCATGCTTTGCACCTCACCATCTATTGCCCTTGGCTCCTCCTCCTCCTCATACGAACTCCTTGCCTTTCTGATACCCATAATCTGCAGGTTTCAGGTGCGTGGCGTTGTAGTTGCTGGGTAGTCGTAGTGGTTCTGTGTGAGGGAAATTGGGTTGTGGGGGGGATGGGGGGAGTGAGGTTGATAAAGGGGGGGTGAGTGGAGGGGGAGTAGGGGAGGAAGAATGGGAGGTGGGAAGGGATGGAAGGGGGGGGGATGGGAAAGCAGAGGGCGAGCGGTGGATTAGAAGGTGCGGAAGGTGGCTCGATATCGCGTCGATCAAATCGCAGCTTTTCAGTCGACAGCAAAGCGTTTCCAAAGTTCAAAAGCCGATTCCGCCTAGATCTATCCTATCGAGTCAAGAATATCCAAAAAAAAATATAGACACGAAATATAGTTATACGAAACCAAAGTCTTAAACGCCCCCATTACTTGTGTTTGCTCCGAACGCCGAGTCAAAAGCAAGTAGACAGGGCAAGACTTCCTGCTGCTCCTCCAAACTCCGTTGAACACCCAGAATGGAAAACCTGTTCCAAGCCGACCCGAGACCCTGTTTCACGCCTATTACTTCTCATACTGAGGTATATAAGAAGCGCCTAGTTACCTCCCTGACTCCGTCTAGAATGTAGGCAAAAACCAGGCAACCAAAACACCGCCATCACTCACCAGGGTCCGTTGACAGAAGTCAATAAACAACAACCGGTAGGCATATTATCTACTAAAATCGGTTGGTATGAATTGGCTTTCGTAAAACCCTGGTGACGTTGCCGCCTCTGCGGCCTTCTTGCCTGGATCAGCAACTCAGCAGAAAACCTAATAGACTTTCTTCCTTCCTTCTGTTTATTCAATACTCAACAGATATATAAGTCGGCTTTTCTCGTGTTCTTTTGCTTGTTCAGAACTCAACAGAAAAACTTATAAGCCTTCTTCCACTTCGGCCATACCGCTCTCTCGAGCTCTTCTTCAGCGACCAACTCAGCCAGATTCAACTGCCGAATCCCCGTCTGCAGATCCATATCTCTGCATCGCACCACCTTTGTCTTATATATAATCTTGTATAGTATATAAAGCAGCAAAACAATTGGCGCTGCTAAGTATGCTTCGAAAAAGTTTTCTGTCAGGGCTTTAGCGCCGGTGATGGCATGTCCACCTTGAGGAACTACAGGGGAGAAGCCAGTCCAGAATTGTGCAATGAGCACGAGCACGTTAAAAACGAAACCGATCCAGGAGCCGATGACGCCGGATTGGGCGCGGAAGGCTAGCTGGTCGAGGGTGTGGCCTTGTGCTTTCCAGGCTTTGCGGAAGCGGATATGGGCGAGGCAAATAGATCCCCAAGTCAAAATGGAGGAAAGACCGGAGATAGCCTGCATCCAGGTGAAGGCGCGGTCTTCGGAGCTGGAAGCTGCGAGGAACGCAAGAAACCCGAAAGCGGAGGCGACGATGATGGCGCAGATGGGGCGGCCTTGGCGGTCAATGTAGGAGAGGAAGCGGGGGGCTTGGCCTTGATCTGCGAGAGCGGCCAAGGTTCGGGAGGAGCCGTAGACGGAAGAGTTACCGACGGAAAGGACGGCGATCATGATCACGACGTTCATGACAGAGTCAAGTCCTGTAATTCCAGCATTGTTGATGGCAATAACGAAGGGGGAGGCCTTGGCGTCGGCAGAGGATTGGCCAACGAGACGGGAGTCGGTATAGGGAACTAGGAGGCCGATGAGAGTGAGGGAGACAACGTAGAAAAGGCAGATACGCCAGAAAACTTGCTTGACAGCCGTGGGGAGGGACTTGCGAAGGTTGGCGGTTTCAGCGGCGGCTAGGCCGACGAGTTCAGTACCTGCAAAGGCAAAGGCGGCGGTGACGAAGACAGAGCAGAGACCTTTGAAGCCATTGTTGAAGGCGCCGGGGTTGCGCCAGTAGCGGCCGCCGATGAAGGGAGTGTTGATTCCTCCACCGACATCGAGAATGATGCCGAGAATGATGAAACCAACGACGGCAATGACTTTGATAATGGAGAAGACAAATTCTGCCTCTCCATATCCCTTAACACCAAAGAGATTGATGCTTATGATGAGCACCAGAAAGATAGCAACCCAGGCAGCAGGCGAGACGGGTGAATGCCAGTGCTGGACAGTAATGGCTGCAGCAACAATCTCAAGCGGCAGAGCAACAAGCCATTGCAGAGCGTAGTTCCAGCCCATTGCGAACCCCCATGCAGGGTCCAGGAAACGGGTGGAATAGGCAGAGAATGAACCCGCCACGGGAAACAAGACGGCCATCTCGCCCAGCGCATGGACTGTGCAGAACAACATGACACCGATAAGGCCGTAGGCGAGTACCAGGCTTGCCGGGCCACCGTTTGCAAGAGCCTTCCCAGACCCGACGAAAAGACCGGTGCCTGAGAGTATCAGCATTGACAAGATGTATGTGCACAGGTCCCTTACCGATGGAGCCACCAATGGCAATCATCTGCAGATGCCGGCTCTTGAGCTTCCTCGCCAAGGGCGAATCCGCCGTTGCCTGCGCAGCAGTCGCGACATCAAACACCTTCCCATTGGCACCCACTACGCCTTTTGGTGTGGCATATGCATTGGGATCCCGCTTGAAGCTGTCCCATACCCTCCGGGGTAAGCTTTCTCTTTGCGCTACCCCTTCATCGTATACGGGCTGCGTAGCGCCTGTAAAGGACGAGCCTGGTGATGAGCTCGACCCATCTCTCTTGAAACCCTTCTCGGCCATGTTTTCAGCCATAGAGACAATCTGTTGCGGTACGAGTACCGCCACCGACAGAGAAATTGAACTTGTATAATATATCCAAGATAGGCAACGTCGGATGAAGTTGGCTTTTGTGTGTCCTTCTCTTATACTTCTTATACTTCAAGAGCCAGAAACGCGATATATCCAGAGAACGATCGATACTCCGACTGAAACAGGAGGAGGACGTGCTATTTGAGGGTGCTGGAACGCTCGTGGCTCTCACAAGCCGTGGCCCGGTGTTGGGGGTTCAATATTGGGCGTCGTGCGCATGTTTGCGGGCCTCCTTGGCCCATGGAGCTCTTGCGCGCAGCTGTTCCATCCGGAATGATGCGGTGAGGACATTGAAAGATGGGATTCTTGGAGTCGTGAGAGATACGACTTACCGTTACCGCGGGTCAACGTACTGTAGCACAATGGCGGGTGGGCTGAGGTTTAAGCGGGGGGGCAATTGATAGCGAGACGGGACATCTGATAGGCTAGTAATTTCCCCTACTCTAGCGAACCCTAGAAAGGCACTTGCAACGCTCTACGGAGATACGAATTTACTTATCTTGTCAGCATGCACTCATTCATGTCCTCACTGTCCTGCTCAAACCGTCCTGTTGCCAGTTCTGAGTCTAGATAGAGAAGCTCTAAAACCATCAGAATACTTTATAAAGGAATATAGTATGTTAACATTGTGGGGGCGAAGCTCGAAAATATCTCTCTTAGAGTCCTTGGTGTCTGCTAACAACGACTACAGTGTTTCACGTCCCTAATGTTATCTGCATGGCCATCGATGACCTCGATGTTCTCATTTAAGCGTACCAACAAAAATTGCTCAAGTCCCATCTCCATCAGTGGGTCGGTTCTCTCGTTTGAGCGTTTTTGTCATCCTAAGGGTGTGGACTGTGAAAGACGCTTCCTTGGGACTTTGGGATCGGCCTATTCACACCCATCGATTGCGGTCATCAGCCAAGCTCGTAAGCCCAAGACACCCATGAAAGCTACCCTTGGTTGTCGTGATCGCAAGCCCAACATTAGGATATCCGAACTTGTTCCGCGATATTCTATCAACCTTCCACGGTCTTCCGCACTTGACCTCATACTGACTGGTAAACCACGGAAGAAAAAGTAATTAATGCATTGAGATTCCTGTGATATCCATCGTCTAGTCGCGGATGTTCTCAGGTGGTTCCAGGAAGGCAAACAAGTTTCGGACGCAGTCGAACCAGGCGCGCATGGTGCGTAAGATAGAATGCTGTCTCACGCCCGTAACTGACTATCCTTGAGTTTGAACGAGAATCTTTAGGTGTATATTTCCCACTGAGTATTGCAGTTTTAAGATAGTTAAAGCCTCAATGGGGGCAATTTCAATTACAAAATGTTACCTAATCGAAGATATATACTGCAAAGGAAGACACGATAAGTGGTGTGACTCAAAGTAAGGCAAAGGCAGCTACAGCCGCACCGACAGCGCCAATGCCTGAGCCAAGCGTTCGGAGCGCAGCAGCAGCATTAGAGGTTGCCTTTGCGGCTGCTGGACTTGTGCTAGTTGCGCTGCCAGACGAGGAACTAGTGGCCGAGGAACCACCAGTCGATGCACCACCGGCAGCAGAGCCTGTCGAAGAGCCTTGAGAGTTCGAGTTGGTTGATGATCCTTTTCCTAAGTGTCAGCTTCATTCCAGGTTGAAGTAGATAGAGCTACTGGAGACGAATAGAGGCGATCGAAGTACATCTCGTGCAATGCATAAAGTCTCAAAGGGAGAATGCGAAACAATAGATAAACCAACAAGGAAGCGATCGTTGGCCTACCAGACATAGCAGTTCCGTTTGATGAGGTGCTCATTCCAGTAGTCACCGCACCTGCAGCTCCCACAGTACTCGACGAGGTCATTATGATGCTGCTGGATGCAGTCGGGCCCGAAGACGCCGCACAAGAGGCCGCGGTTGGAAGTGTGACTTTGGCACTATATTTGTTACCCATCAGCACGCGTCCACACGGTAGGCCTTGGAAGCCGCGCAAGGAACATGGTTTGGGTCAACAGGTAGACTGACGTATCGCACAGTTGCTGGGCAACTTGTTGGGTTTCTGTAGATGTTGTTAGCCTTTGCGAATCCGCATATCTGGTAGCTTTCAGAAGTTGGTACTGACTTTGCTGATCGGCTTCAGAGCACTTGGTCTTGACGCAGCATGAGATACCACTGATCCAGTTCTGATTCCTGCAGATACAGCCAACGTCAAGATTGCATTCAGGAGGCAACGTTGATGCACACGGTTTCTGCGCGAGAGTCAGTCATCTGTGAAGACAATGTAACCTTCTTCACTTACAGCACAATCAGGGAGAGAAGCGAGCTGAGCTGCGCCAAGGGCAGCAAAAGCCAGAAACGATAACTGAACAGGCTTCATGTTAAGCTATTGATCTGCTTCGACGATACAGTATACAACTAAAACAGGCTTGGATTTTAAACGGGGGGGTGCTTCGATATTTAACGAGCTGTGAGGTGTAGAGTATCAATTTATCGAATCAGCTCCACGCTTTTAAGCATACTGGGGTAAGGGGGCATGGGGGGGTTCTAGATTTGGACTTGAGCGAATTAAGGTCCTTAGCGGCCACACTTGTGTGATGAACCCGCTGCAGGGCTGTTCTGTAAGAGACCTATTGATGCCGCAACTTGCAAGCTGAGCGGCTCTTTCACTGCTATTACTCGATCTTTTACAAGTGACATCAATTTACCACTCTCAGATATACGCTTGTCTTGAGTATTATTATCATTATTTATTGAATCAACCAAAGTCCTTTCCAGAGAGTCCAATCGTTGTCTTTGATTGTGACTTCGTGTTTGATTGTAGAAGTGATCCGAGACCCTTCCATTCCCGGCCAATAACAGTGTCAGTAGTTCAGCCTTATGGCTTCCTAGAGTCGTACCATAGTTCGTCACGGCATATGGCTATCTTTGTATCTCATCAATTCCGTAGAGGGACCATGTTTCGAAGTGGTCTAAGAGACAATTCTGTCCTACAGTGGGACAATTCAAGCCATTTCTGAGTATTCCAACCGTCCAGACCTTGAGCCCTCAACATCGGCACAATGGGTCTGGGGGTCTTAGAGCCTTCGAGATCAGAGCAGGTTCCAGGTATGATATGCATTGCAAAAGAATTGACCCTGTTGCGATAATAAGCATCTCTTAGGGACATCCTACGTCCTTGACGATGCCAGTCGACCTACTCGACCTGGGGAGATCGACGCCAACTTGAAGTATGACAGAAGTGGTCCGGTACCCATCATACTCGTTCCTCAGCCGAGTGATGATCCCAACGATCCTCTGGTGAGCACAGGGCCCCATGTTTGGGAATGCTAGCTGATTCAATATAGAATTGGCCATTGTGGAAGCGCGACGTGATCCTCCTTATATTATCCGTTATCTCAGTAATCGCATCGACCTTGAGCCCGTTGCTCGCCGCGAATACCGTTACCTTGTCGTTGTACTTCGATCGAGACTTCACACAGCTAGCATTAGCTACTGGATATCATCTGTGTGGCGTTGGAGTAGCAGGCCTCTTATCTGTGGCATCAGCAAGGGTTTGGGGCAAGAGACATTTGTACCTCTTGGGAACCATCCTCATTATTATCAGCAGCGCATGGGGCGGCGCCAGTGGGCATAGCTATAAGAGTCTATTATGGGCGCGAATCATTCAAGGGGTTGGGCTTGCCCCTTTTGAAGCCTTGGTGAATGCCAGTGTTGGCGACCTATACTTCGTTCATGTTGGTTCACTTGGAAGACTTTGTCTTGGAAATATGCTTAATTCCTCTAGGAACGTGGGAAGCGCATGGCATTGTCCAACTTGGCCCTTTTCGGCGGAGCTTTCTTTACTCCGGTAAGCATTCGCTCTCTTCTGATCATTCCCTATTATATTCGGCTCTAAAATTTCGTGTAGGTACTCGTTGGAAAGATCACTCATACCATAGGTTTGTCATTCATTATATACCATTCTCTCAAATGATACTAATATCATCCGGTACTAGGCTGGCAATGGTCTTTTTATTTGATTGCAATCTTCGCAGGTGCATTGCTACCACTCATCTTCCTCTTCGTTCCTGAAACAGCTTTCCGAAGAGACAGTTCGTTCAATACGGATTTGATCGGCGAAGACTCCGTTCAACATACGATTCAAACTGGCCGGGGCCATGAGCTCTCCGCTAACGGCACGCCTAGAAACGGTGATAGCCCAGATGCAAGTGGTCCGGTTTCGTTTGAAAAACAACATGGAAAGATTGGGAAACGTCGCTTAACGCAACAAGGGCAAGATGCGATCCCCTGCAGAGTTAGCTTTGCCCAGAGTTTAATGCCTTTCAATGGCCGCAAGACAGACGAGAGCTTTCTGAAGCTCTTATTTCGCCCTTTGCCGCTCTTTTTCCACCCGGCAATCTTTTGGGCTTGTCTCATACAAGGCACACTGATTGGTTGGACGGTTATGATAGGAGTTGTACTCGCTGCAATCTTCCTCGGTCCACCCGTAAGCATTAGCTTCATAGCTAGGAAGCGTCTGCTAATCACATGTTAGCTGTGGTTTGATGAAGTAAGGACCGGCTATATGTACACCGGCCCCTTCGTTGGAGCGATACTTGGCTTCATCGTTGCAGGCGTACTTGCAGATTGGTCTACCAAGCTTATGATCCGGCGTAACAAGGGAGTCTACGAACCAGAGTTCCGTATTGTGCTGGTTATACCACAGCTCATCTTTGGCTGCGTAGGTTTGTATGGTTTTGGGGTTACGGCTGCTAAAGTTGGAAAATATGGTTGGTTCTGGCCTGACTTTTTCTTTGCACTGGAGGTAATGGGGATGGTGTTGGGAGCTGTGGCAAGTGCCTTGTATATCGTGGATGCACACCGTAAGTCAACATCTTCGTTTTTGAGCCTGTCATGTGTGCTGACCTGGCCCAGGTGAAATTGCCGTTGAGGCCTTTACCTGCCTGCTCATCTTCAAGAACATGTTCAGCTTCGGCTTGACCTGGAGCGCCTATACATGGCTGGTCAAAGCAGGTATACTGAAGACGTTTTATATAATTGCAAGCATTCAGATAGGCATTTGTTTACTGAGTATCCCCATGTGTGAGCCAACTCCTTCACTCCGTTTCAGGACTTTCATTGCTGACTAGTAGCCCATGTAGATATCCTAGGCAAGAAGAATAGGTCTTTCTTTAACCGGCATGATATCTTGAAAATGACTCATCTATGGTAACGAACTTGGAAATCTGGTGTCATAACGGCAGGGCGGTATGGGTATATGTTCATATCATTAATGCCCGAAATTGTTGCACATTTTGTGGTTCTGGAACCCTTGTTCTTGCTCTTCTCAAAAGGCTTTTCAGAAGATAATGGAAGGTACCTCTCATACAAGGCAACGTCTCTGTCTCAGTGCCTGGAATGACCGCACTCAACAGCGGGATTCGTAGAACTCTGATAGTCTTAGAACTGCATGGTACCAAAAGGCTCGGTCTCTTCGCATGTCACATCAGGCAAAGAGGGATGTGTTGCAGACCGAAGCATAAAAATCCGATTAAGTTGGCGGGCCTACAGCTATCGTGTAATGGCCTCCTGTGATAGATACGTAAGGACCACCAGTGAAAAGCACAGAGGTAAACAAGACAGCTTTTTGTTGTTTTCTGGTGATACTCAGGTGACCGAACGCTTTACCTATTCGGGCCGAGGGGCTTTGGAGATTGGTCGCTAAACTTTTCGCGGAGGCTGCTGAACCTCACTTCACTTCCTTGGAAACCTTTTGCGACTTGTCAACCACAACAATCATAGCAAAGCCATCCTTATCCTTCTCTACTACACCCATCTCAGGCTACAAACAGCGTCATTGCATTCAAAATGACGAGCGAAGTAAGTTGGTGACGCGCCTATCAAACAGATTGTCGTTCATATCACAACAATGTGTTTCATTTGTCTATTTGCGGTTGAATGACAAAATGGCTGCGATAACTGACTTGATACTGTGTCCCATAGCGTGAGAGGTACATTCATGATACTGCTATCCGTGCATAGTGATGGCGATCCTAATGACCCAACAGCAAGACCTTCCTTGCGAGGCTATGTGAGCAAGCTGAACGTTACGATGGTAAGCGCCATTACATGGATATAGGTTCGCTTTGGATACAACGCTAATCCGGCATGGCAACAGAGATGGTTACGTATATGAAGGTCGGTAACCATACCTGCGATCGTCAAGTTACATGCTAACATCTCACAGGAAGTCGCGAAGGTACCACTACCGCCTTATGCAGTTGCTCCTTGTTAAAGAGGAACTTGTTACATAGTATTGATACTCAATGTAGATTGGTGGTGAACTTACCGTTGATGAGCGAAACCTACTTTCAGTCGCGTACAAGAATGTGGTCGGGACTCGACGTGCTTCCTGGCGCATAATCTCGTCTATTGAGCAGAAGGAGGAATCCAAGGGTTCGGACAAGCATGTTGGTACCATCCGCGACTACCGTCAGAAGATCGAAACCGAGTTGGAGCGTGTGTGTCAAGATGTTCTTGACGTATTGGACGAATCCCTCATTCCCAAGGCCGAATCTGGAGAGTCAAAAGTTTTCTACCACAAGATGTATGTTACCATTGTTTTGCAGGAGTACAGTCTTGTTAGGGGCCAAATGCTAAGTAAACTATCATTACAGGAAGGGTGACTACCACCGTTATCTCGCAGAGTTTGCATCAGGCGAGAAGCGCAAGGTTGCTGCAACTGCTGCACATGAGGCGTACAAAGTAAGAAAGCCTTGTCTCAAACGCGACTTTACCATGAAACTCATGACTGTGCAGAACGCTACTGATGTTGCGCAAACTGAGTTGACTCCTACTCACCCTATCCGCCTTGGTCTCGCGCTCAACTTCTCCGTCTTCTACTACGAGATTTTGAACTCCCCCGACCGCGCCTGTCATCTAGCTAAGCAGGCTTTTGATGACGCTATTGCCGAGCTTGACTCACTTTCCGAGGAATCCTACCGTGACAGCACTCTTATCATGCAGCTACTCCGCGACAACCTTACCCTTTGGACATCATCGGATGGCGGAGACGCTGAGGCTGCGCCAGCTGGAGAAACATCGAAGGAGGCTGAGAAGACAACAGAGCCCAAGTCCGAGGCGCCTGCGGCCACGGAGGCTCCTGCCGCTGCTCCCCCTACCACCGAATCTTAAGCAAAATCTCGCGCGCTCATCGACTCATAGTATCGTTCTGTCCTGTATCAAGCGTTTTGGCTATGTACACAGCGATGTATGGGTCATGATGATCGCATGAGGGAGAGGAGGGAGGGGAGGTCTGAGCTATGGACCTTAGCGAGGAGTCTCAGCACGACAGTCAACGTTCCTATTCACCCTGCAAACATGTTTTCTTAGTCTTCCGGATTTAGCTTTGTCTTTTGCGTGTGTGGTAGAAAGTCGATGGTGTTTGTCGTCAGCTCAATCGGCTGAACTGCAGAGATGTCTCTTTCACAGGAGCGTTGTCTGAGCCAAGGAATCCTGTCTTCTCATTGAGACTTGTTCTACATAGGGAATGCAATGCAAGATCGGTCTCTACCCATTCAAACTTCACCAGCATTGCAGCAGTGACCCTTTACAAAAGAACATTATCCCACTTATAAGGTAGGGGGACAGAGTGTTTTGGGGGCCGGGTCTCAGCAAACAATCACTATCCAGACTACCGGGCAGGCCTTATGTGACGTCTCTACAAATCTGTTTATCCAGCTTAGTTTACTCCCCTTTCCGTAAAATTGACAAGTCCGATCGATTAGGTGAAGCCGTCAGCCTTGCGAGAACATTCCCGACAGAAAAAAATAGACTTCGCCTAGCGCTGGCTGGATGAGAAAGCACATCTGATAAAAAGATCAGGACACGTCTTTAGAATTTTAGTACCACCGAATGATTTTCTCAACAACCATCTTTTAAGTCGCTCATTGAAGCCTGGAGCTGTAGTTATATTCCATTACCTTAGACTTTCCATTCCCCGCCCATTCGAGGCCTTCTGCGGAATAATCCATAAAAGACCAGTACCGCATCTGCAAGATGGAGGCTGCCTACCTCTCTACGCCAGAAGAAGCTTTGAAGCATTTCCAGGTGACAGAGCAGAGTGGCTTGAGCGGTCCTCAGGTACAGGATGCCCTGAGGAAGTATGGGCGAAATGGTACTGTATACACATGAGATCTTAGTTGATGGCGAAACAGTACTGATGGAGTTCACGAGCAGCTCTAGAAGAAGACCCGGCTACACCACTTTGGAAGCTTGTGCTTGAGCAATTCAAAGACCAGCTTGTCCTAATTCTCCTTGGTTCAGCAGCTATTTCGTTTGTCCTCGCGCTCTTTGAAGATGGAGAAGGCTGGACGGCATTTGTGGATCCGTTAGTGGTCAGTAGCACTCTTATTGCAAGACAGGACAATACTGACACGTCCCCGGTGGACAGATTCTGACTATTCTAATTCTCAACGCCATTGTTGGGGTTTCACAAGAAAGTAGCGCAGAAAAGGCTATTGCTGCACTGCAGGAATACTCAGCGAACGAAGCCAAGGTTGTCCGCAATGGAGCTGTGAAACGTATAAAAGCAGAAGAGCTTGTGCCTGGAGATATCATTTCAATCGCTGTAGGAGACCGGGTACCGGCTGATTGCAGGCTGCTCTCTATTCAAAGCAACAGCTTTCAGGTCGATCAGGCCATCCTGACTGGCGAGAGCGAGAGCGTTGGGAAAGACACCAAACCTATCCAGGATTCCAGGGCTGTAAAACAAGACCAAGTCAACATGCTTTTCTCTGGAACGACTGTTGTCACTGGTCACGCCTTTGCTCTGGTCGTCCTGACCGGAGCATTAACGGCCATCGGCGACATTCATGAGAGCATTGTCTCCCAGATCTCAGAGCCTACCCCACTGAAAAAGAAACTCAACGATTTTGGTGATATGCTTGCAAAGGTCATTACTGTTATTTGCGTTCTTGTTTGGTTAATCAACATTCAACATTTCAATGATCCTTCGCACGGTAGTTGGGCAAAGGGAGCCATCTACTATCTAAAGGTAATTCCGTCTCTTATGGTTCGTGAAGAAGAAGCTGATCAGGCCATAGATAGCAGTATCTCTTGGTGTTGCTGCAATCCCCGAGGGCTTAGCCGTTGTTATCACAACCTGTCTTGCTCTTGGGACCCGAAAAATGGCCGCTAAAAACGCCGTTGTACGAAGCCTGCCATCCGTTGAGACTCTCGGAAGCTGTAGTGTCATTTGTTCTGACAAGACTGGCACACTTACTACGAACCAAATGAGCGTCAACAAGATAGTATTCCTCAATGAGTCTGGTTCAGACCTGGAAGAAATTGATGTGGAAGGAACGACATTTTCTCCGGAAGGAGGCCTATTATCCCACGGTAAACGAGTTGAAAACCTTGCAGCATCGTCGCCAATGATCATGAAAATGACGGAAGTCGCCGCGTTATGTAATGAAGCTCATCTATCGTTTGATGCAAAACATGGTACATTCCACAACGTGGGCGAGCCTACTGAGGCAGCCCTGCGCGCCCTCGTAGAGAAGATTGGTACTCCAGTACCAGCGTTGAACCAGCATAGAAGTCGACTACCATTTCAAGATACGCTACACTACGCTAGCAAATACTTTGAGGACAAGAACCCCCTTCTCGCTACATACGAGTTCTCGAGAGACCGGAAGAGTATGTCTGTACTGGTTGGCCAAGGCAACCAACAGCGTCTTCTCGTCAAAGGGGCTCCGGAATCGCTCTTGGAACGATGCTCCCATACCCTTCTAGGTACCAATGCCACCAGAGTTCCATTAGATAAGAAACTCGCAAAGCTCCTTTCGGAGGAGGTTGTAGAGTACGGCAACCGTGGATTGCGTGTTATCGCACTTGCGAGTATTGATCACGTATCATCGAATCCTCTGTTAAAGTCGGCTAAAACGACGGAAGAATACACTCAAATAGAGCAGGGTATGACCCTGATTGGACTTGTGGGCATGTTAGATCCTCCGCGACCAGAGGTCCCAGCTTCGATTCGAACATGTAGAGAAGCAGGAATCCGGGTTGTGGTGATAACTGGCGATAACCAGAGTACCGCCGAGGCGATCTGTCGCCAGATCGGTGTCTTTGGCCAGCATGAAAATCTTGAGGGAAAGAGCTTCACTGGAAGACAATTCGACGCCTTGAGCGATAGTGAGAAGCTACGAGCAGCCAAAACAGCGTCCCTGTTCTCGAGAGTGGAGCCCACACACAAATCGCAGCTTGTTGATCTACTTCAAGCGAATGGTGAAGTTGTTGCGATGACTGGTGATGGCGTCAACGATGCCCCAGCACTCAAGAAATCTGACATTGGAGTTGCTATGGGATCAGGTACAGATGTGGCTAAGCTGGCATCCGACATGGTTCTTACAGATAATAACTTCGCAACAATCGAGAGCGCAATCGAAGAAGGTAGATCTATTTACAATAACACCCAGCAGTTTATCCGGTACCTGATCTCGTCGAATATCGGAGAAGTGGTTTCCATCTTCTTGACCGCTGCTGCAGGTATGCCGGAAGCACTGATCCCAGTGCAGCTACTGTGGGTGAACCTTGTCACGGATGGTCTTCCAGCCACTGCTCTATCGTTCAACCCCCCGGATCACGATGTTATGCGCAGGCCACCAAGGAAGCGCGAAGAAGCTCTCGTAGGAGGGTGGCTTTTCTTCAGATACATGGTCGTTGGTGTATACGTTGGCGCAGCAACAGTATTCGGATATGCCTGGTGGTTCATGTACAACCCAGAAGGTCCTCAGATTTCGTTCTGGCAGTTGGTATGTTGGTTGGGAAGAGAATTTTTAGAGCTTACTAATGACAATCACACAGTCTCACTTCCACCAGTGCTCCTCTCAATTCCCCGAGATTGGTTGCCAAATGTTCACGAATGATAGTGCTAAATCCGCTTCGACTGTCTCATTATCAATGTAAAATTCAGCTCCCATATGTTGCGCGTCTCCGCTAACTACGTTATATAGCCTGGTCGTCATTGAAATGCTCAACGCCATGAACGCGTTGTCTTCAAGCGAATCTCTCTTAACACTACCTCTCTGGGATAACATGATTCTCGTGTACGCCATCAGCTTGTCCATGGCGCTCCACTTTGCGCTACTCTACACCCCGGTTCTGCAGTCTCTATTCTCTATTGTGCCACTAAACTGGAATGAGTGGAGAGCAGTGCTGCTGGTTAGTGTACCAGTCATGTAAGTCGACCCTAAATCTACGCAAACAAGTACACAGCGCTAATTGGGTGACCAGATTCATCGACGAAATCTTGAAATTCTTTGAAAGAATGCTTTACCTACCTAAACCACTGGAGGTACGGGCGAAAAAAGAGTAGATTTTTGATATGCATTAGATATAGATGGCCGCTAGTAGAAAAAGAAGGCTTATAAAAGTAGCGATACTATGGTCTATGGAGCAAATCAAAACGTGTCTTAGACGAAGTACTCAGTGCCTTGCATATCCCTCGAGCTTGAGTCAACAGTACCTTAGAGAGTATATGTCCGTGTGTAATAACGATTTTGACAAGATGTGGACGAATGAGTGTTGTCATGACTAAGCCAGGGGGCCTAGGATTCTGACGCTAGGCAGTGCCGAGGTTCGGCGTTTAGTGATGGAAGTTCTATGTTCAAGCGTTAATAAATAGAAATCATGGCGGAGGACTTACTACATGTCAAAACAGGTCCAGCTACTTGTCCTGTCTTTGCTGTTCAGCAAGGACAACGGCTGGCGACTGTTCTTGGCGCCCTGCAATGGCAATGGCAATGGCACTGAGTACCTTGGCTCGAGCCTCCTCCGTCAAAGCCATAGATGCGAATAGCTACACTGCGGTCTTTCCTGAAGGGTGGACCATCGGCAGGGGTAAGACGCTTTGTTATCAATCCAACTCCTCATCTTGCCCTGCTCACGTATCTTTCCAGTTCCTCATGGCGGCTTCGTGGTCTCTTGCATCCTTTCGACAGCTAGCCTGCACTTCAGCACAACGCTTTCCTCCCAGAACCAACCTCACACGATAACCCTCTACCTGACCTTCCTCCGGCGCACCTCCATCGGTCCGGCAACTATCACAGTGCAGCACTCCAAACTTGGCCGCCGCACTTCCACAGTTCATGTCTCCCTCTTCTCAGGACCTCCAGATAGCCCCCCATGCGTCGTTGGTTATCTCACCCAATCAAATCTGCATACGGAATCCGGCATTTCTCTTCCAATACCGAACACAGTCTCACCCTCGCCATTCCCCCTTCTCTCGACCGCAGCCCTGCGAGCAAACACTGATCCGAACTGGGTCCTCCTGCACCCAAAACCTTTCGCCTCTTTCCGCAAATCTTCTCAGCATGCCAAAATCTACCTCCCTCGGAGACCGGTCGCGCAAGCGCTCGTGGACGAATGGATGTGTTTCGAGAAGGAAGGGGAGCGCTTCACGAATGAGTCCCTAGGGTATGTCGTGGATTCCTTCCCACAAATAGTGGAGAGGTACAGCCCCGAAGAACTAGAGCGAGCAATGGAACACGAAGCCGCCCCAAAGAGTGCTCCATCCTCTACTACAGGACCAAATCCAGCTCCCGGAAACCAGCTCGATCGTAGCAAATGGGCCCGCTTCTGGTATCCGACCATCTTACTTAATCTCGAAATCAAGAAGGCTCTGCCTCCAGAAGGTGCGGAGTGGTTGTTTGTGAGGGTGCGGTCCAAGGTGATAAAGAATGGGAGAATGGATCTTGATATTGTTGTTATGGATGAGAGTGGGGATATTGTGGCATTATCACAACATGTCGCGCTCGTGTTGGGGGCTGAGCGAAATATGAATAGAACGGAGGGTGGTGAAGGAAGGAATAAGCTATAGCGAGCATGTTCGCAGACGGCTGGCTTCGGTTTCGTATATTGGAGAACTAGAGGTTGGAGGTATGAATGAGATATTTCGCAGAAGTGAGGAAGAGGAAGAGGAAGAGGAAGAGGATTTGGCGTAGTGAGAGAAGCCAGTGGGAGATTCCTCTCGGATTTTTATCCAACTGAACTCACAATATCTACCAAGACTACCATCATTCTAGTTGTAGGGTCTTGTGTTGGTTCAACGCTCGATTGGATTATAGTTGAATGCATCCATCTGCCTCCCGCTGCCGAGAAAATCCAAACGGCGGCTCCGGGAAATTTCGCAGCGACAAAATGCTGATCCCACTTGCCTGTGTGGCTGCAATGCAACCTCAAAATCCAAATCCTTCAATTCTGAATTCCATCTATTTCTGTTATCAACCCCAATGCCATCGATGTCCTCACCGTCCTGCAGCGTGTCATATATCCCGACCAATCTAAACTCCGCTCTTCTCCCCCGCCCTCCACAACGGACCAAGTGCGGATAGCTTCCCACTCGAAAAACTCTGCGACACATGCCGGCTGTTAAAACCAAGGCTGAGCTGCAAGCACAGAAAGCCAAAGTCAGTGTCTTTCCTCCCGCTTGTTTTTCGCAGAAATCCTGCGCGCGTGGTCGAATCAAGACTCTCTTGTGAAATGTCTGCTGACCCGTGGGGATTCACTCCAGCTTGCCAATTCCTACCATGACCTATTAGAGTAAGGCTTGCTTCCGAAGATGACTGAGCTTGATGATAACACATCAACAGAGAATTCTCCTCGAAAGAACTACGATCCGTTGGGAATTATACATTGGGCCGCCTCATAGGCAAGGGATCGTTTGGCAAAGTTTATCTTGCGTCGCATAAGCTCATCAATGGCTCCAGGGTAGAACAGTGTCTCGGATGCTATCTCAAAAAGGCAAAGAATAACGTTATCCAGGTGGTGCTCAAATCCGCAAAGAAGGACGACTCCAACCTCGCTCGAGAGATCCATCACCACAGACAATTTCTGCACCCACATATTGCGCGGTTATACGAGGTCATTGTGACAGAAAAACTTGTTTGGCTCGTTCTCGAATACTGTCCCGGTACTTAGAAACTAGTTCAGGATGTTGGACCTCTGCTGAATTACTTTAGGTGATGAACTATATAATTATCTCCTCCGCAATGGGGCGATTCCCTATGAAAAGTCGCAGAGGGTCTTTACTCAGCTTGTCGGAGCTGTAGCTTATGTGCATGGCATGTCCTGTGTCCACAGAGACTTGAAGTTAGAGAATATACTGTTGGACAAATCGGAAAATGTTAAACTCTGCGATTTTGGCTTTACTCGCGAGTATGAGGGCAAAGCCAGCTATCTACAGACGTTCTGCGGGACCATATGTTACAGCGCACCAGAGATGCTCAAAGGCGAAAAGTATGCGGGAGAGAAGGTCGATGTTTGGAGTCTCGGCATCATATTATATGCGTTGTTGACTGGGGAGCTTCCTTTCGATGACGACGATGATATGGCAACGAAACATAAGATTCTTTCGAGTGAGCCCAGATACCCGGACACCATGCAAGCAGATGCGAAAGATCTCATTACAAACCTCCTGTCAAAGCGGCCGCTTCATCGCCCTTCAATAGCAGACATCCTGACCAGTCCATTCTTAGCGGAACATGCGCCTCAACAGCAAGCTATCCTAAAGCTGACTCAACCTCTACCGTTTACCACAAGTGTGGAAAAAGAAACGCTAGACCGGATGCGAAGCGCCGGAGTTGACATAGATAAAGTGATTGAGAATGTACTTGGTCAACGTTGTGACGCTTTAGCTGGGTGGTGGGCTCTCCTAATCGAAAAAGAGGAACGAAGAGAGAAAAGAAGAGAACGAAAACGAAAGGAGAGAGAAGTTGAGACTAAAAGCATGCGTAGGATCAGCGCTACCAGCAGTCGCCTCGAGCGAATTGCGGCGCCCTTGAAAGAGGTAGATGAGGAAGGAGTCCCGCCAAACGCTGCTGAGGCATCGAGAAGTAGAGGAAGGCGCGAGAGGCGTAGCATATCGACTCCTCAGCTTGTTCTACCCGAACTTCCTCGACTGCCAGAAGGCACTGCTCTTCGTTCACCTGGATCACCTACTCCACCCCCGCCTATAGAAAAGGACCCCGTTCGATCCGTGAATTCTTCTCGGCATCGGCCGCCTCTACCTCCTAAAGAAAGGAGGAGATCACGGGGTAGTACGCTTCAATTGGTGTATCCGAATCCAGATCTCTTAACGCCTCCGAATGGCAACTTCAAAGAGCGGGCTAGACGACGGCATCAGCACGCTTTCATTAATCAACTTGCATCTATCAAGCATTGGTTCATCGACTCGGCAAAGAGGGCCAAATCGCCGTCACAAAAAAGCGAATCCTCAACCCTTAAAACCCCCCAAGAACGAAGAAGTCCAACCGAAGCCCGCCGTTCAACCCCAAAACTCGATCACCACCGCCAGTCCAACTCAACACCCACCCCAACCCAAGCCAGTCACACAACCCACACCCCTCGCCCCCGTATCGCAACCCCTCAACACCGCTCCTCCCTTTCCCCTGCCCCGATTACTCCTCATTCCTCCTACCGCCGCTCCGCCGGCCTTCGCGGTCGCAAATCAACTTCCAGTTCCGTCTCCTCCATCCGCAGCATCCACCACGTAAATACCCACTCAAAAGCCTCCTCGACATCCTCCACCACGAACTCCATTAATTCCTCTGCCATGGGTACCAAAGCCACTGTCATCCACCACCGCGCCTCCCCACACTCTTCCGTCAAAGTCCTCCCCGCCACCCCAACCCTCCCCGCTTTCCCCTCCAACATCCGTCTCGTTCGCGGCGCTCCACCAAACCCAGCCATGTACGACGAATCCTTCACCCCCGGCTTCGTCTTCGCCAAGCGCAAGAAAACACCCTTCCGCGGCCCCATGCTCACGATCGGCACGCCCCATTCCCCGCATCCCAGCATCAGCGGTAGTAGCTCCGTCAGAAGGGACAGCAGCGTAGGCGCTAGCAGGAGCGTGAGCGCGGCGGGAAGGAGGAGCGGAGAGATTATCGAGGAGGAGGACGAGGATTTCGAGGAGGTGGATGCGTTTAGTCCCGTTCCGGCAGAGGCGGAGGAGACGATTTGGGAAGGCAAGTGGCCGAGTGCGGGGGAGAAGGGGGTGCTGGAGGCTACACCGACGAGGGGTGGGTATACCCATCTGGAGTGAAGATGTGCATATCATTGTAGAGGCATACTTGTTCTTGTTTTCGTCTCCGTCTTTTCCGCTATTGCTGTGTTTTGGTTTTGACGACTGCTTCTTTAGAGTAGGATTTGGGATGTATAAGAACGGGGATTTGGGTGTTAGGGTTTTTCTCCAAAATGTACATGTTTATTTATATCTTGATGGGAGATGTGGGATATAGTCCATCATATCCGAGTCATCACAAACCACCCCATGTCCTCAATTGTTTGAAAGACTTACGTGGCAAAGCCTCAATTGTGCTAAAATATGCCGTGTCGTTTCGAAGCTATGCTATGCTATGCTATGCTGTGTTCCCTTTCCTCCGAAGCTACATACAACCCCCTTAAGGTACAGATCTCGTTCCTCTTACTCGCTCGCGGCTTCGTGTTCCATGGCGCTCGTCGGAAAGTGACCAGTGCTGGTACCGATGCTGGTTAGAGAGCCCCCCCCGGAAGATCATCGTGTGATATTTGCTAAATGCTGTGCCAATATACCGTAAAAAAAAAGCCGTAGCGCAGGGGCAAGGCACGAGACCCCGCCCCGCCCCGCCCCTACCATACCACAGACCCTCTTCAGCGCTAGGAAAGCATATACCCACCGCTGCCTCCGCAACCCCCCTAAATCCACACACTAACTGCCCCGAAACAAAAACTGCATATCTTCAGGTGTCAACTTCTCCATCGCAACCTGATCGTTGTTAATCGTGCCGTTAATCATATTCGCCTTCTTTTCCTGCAGCATCACCATTCGGCTCTCGACGCTGTCTTCGATGCACAGGCGCGTGATGACGCAGGGCCGTTTTTGGCCGATGCGGTGGCAGCGGTCGGCGGATTGCCATTCGGCGGCTGGATTCCACCATCTGGTGTGGGGTGGGTTAGTTATGAATAAGTTGGGGGAGATGGGGGGACCGGTGTTACTGGGGACGGGGTTGTTAGGTGGCGACTTACGGGTCGATGATGAAGACTCGAGAGGCTTCTGTTAGATTGAGAGCCACACCTCCTGCTTTTAGCGAGACGAGGAAGACCTCGACGTCGGTGTTTGTCATGAAATATTCAATTGATTTCTGGCGCTGGGCCGGGCTCATGCTACCGTCGAGCATGACGGTGTTGAAGCCCGCGCGACGGAGACGCCATTCCACGAGCTGCAGCATCGAGGTGAATTGGGAGAAGACGATGGATTTGTGGGTTTGTTTCTGGGAGCGGAGCTTGTAGAGGTCGTAGACAAGCATTTCGATTTTGGTGGAGGAGGTCCAGTCCTCCATTTTGATACGGTTGATGATAGAGTTCTTCTTTACATGGTCTTCGTCTTGCTCGATGTCGGGCTGGTCAAAGTCGATGGCTAGGGGAATGTGGCAGCGTGGACAATCGGGTGCTGCATCCTCGAAAGATCGAACGTAGTCTTTGGCGCATTTACGACAAAATTCGTGATGGCAGCGCGAGCGGATGGGCTCTTCGGCGGTCTCGTCGCATATGCTACAAACCAGGACATTCTGTCCACCATCGGCGTGTTTCTTGAGAATCAAATCGGGGTGGTTGGCGACTTGACGCATTTGCATGATAAGACCGAAGATGTTGGCATAGTTGTTGAGCATGACACCTCGGCTTACATAGGTGTCAAACTGCCGGGTGGTATTGGACATAATGCTGGAAGAAAAGTCTCGTTCGATCTCACCAAAGAATTC
>JAABUH010001028.1_pt1 | contig 34376 bp, 55 predicted proteins | sample 5559121 | NCBI WGS metagenome assembly JAABUH01 (sample SAMN10711871, study PRJNA513364) | rock metagenome | isolation source: Antarctica rocks | place: Antarctica: Victoria Land, Battleship Promontory nord | collected 2015-12-28
CCCCCCCCCCAGCGGCTTGAGAGGATCGACGACATCGGGCCCTTCGTACCATTCTTTGTAGGCCGTCTGTGCAGGCTGGACCTTGTTGTCGAGTTCAGTGAGCGTACTACCGTTGAAACAGATCTGGTCGATCTTCCCAACGAGGCTGTGCGTCGAGTGGATCCGTCTTGGATTTCTCCGTCTCCGAGATGGTGGGGATCGCCTTGCGGAAGTCTTCCTTGGTATTCACTGACTGTACGTCGGTGATACCATTCATGGTATCGTCAAGGGCATCAGTCACGTCAGTGACGTCTTTCATGGTGTTGTCAATGGCATCAATCATGGTAGGGGCAGACCTATAGAGCGATTTGGTAGATGGATTCTTAAGGGTTGGGAGTGGAAGTCTGTATGGAAGAAGAGCTCTTTGAACGACCAGACTATATAGAGGGGGCTGTGCAAAGCTCAAGTGAAAATTTCAAAGAGAGATATCCATTGACGCGCTCCTAGGCCATAGTGCACTGCAATTGATCCTTTCTTTTGCGGCTGTATGTCGCAGACACGTCACAAGCTGGGGCAGAAAGCGAAGGCTGAGCAGAGGTTTCGAGCAGTGGTATCTCTTCTTCGTTCTTGAACCTTTCTTTGCGGCGTTATCGTGCAAACACGGTACGATGCTGAGGCATTCAGGACGATCAATTATTGTTCCCACCCCGCTCATCCCTCTTTGCCTCTCTGCGTCCCGTTCGACCCGCTCATGGCTTACTGTCCGCATTTCACATATCGGTGTGGCGATGACGCCTGGTGGTCGATTCTTGAGGGGATAGTTCCCTTCACCCGAGTTCGCTTGGTCCGATGCACCGCAGTCGATCCTCGTTTCTGGCTGTACTGGAGGCTGGCTCCTACAACTTCAGTAGAGCTTTCACGTCCAGAGCGGTGTGATATGATTCGATTTGCTGGATCTCACCACCCATGCCCGTACCTTGTCCAGCTCGAGATTCTGGCGCAATCGTATCATTGGCCAGTGAGCTGACCGTATAGCAGTCCGATTGAGGCCATTCAGCAGGTTTGACGGTCGAGCGGGTCGGTCCCGCCTCCATTTGACGTCAGACGAGACAGAATCGTGGGAGAGATTGTATATCAAATCGGAGACAGAAAGCTGCCGAATCAGCATAAGACAATTGCCCTTTCTCGTAGATGTAGGTTCTACAGGACCTCTGAGCGAAAGACGTGTGGTATCGTTGATGAGTAGCCGGACCATGATCGATGGCACCCAAGGGATGGGCGGATAATGGAATGGAGGACGTAGGGCGAGGCTCACGTACACTGATCGCTTCTACGAATATCCGGACTGACGGGGATATCGGGAACCAGTTGCCAGCAAGACGCTTTTGATAAGAAGGGATTTTGAACAAGTCGTCTGGCACTCACAAACTCGATAGAGTGATGCTGCGATGAAGACAATTGGGATCAAGTCCGAGAATTGCGGGAGGCCTTTGCCGCGGAGAATTTTGGGATGCTAGCGTGCTGATAAGCGTTTTCGAGGACCCTGATGCGATAAGCAGGCGTCACCGCCATAGCCACCCTGATGGATATTTATTGCATGTCGAAGTAGTTCTACCGATGTCGAGCGCATCCTCAACTTGACAGTATGATCCTCGAAAGGCCTTGAAGGAAAAGCTTCGCTCGATCAAAAGTGTCGTTCTTCATTGCCACGCGACAGGGCAAGGTGTTTCAGACACGTTCGTCCCTTTCATCCCCATCCATCCTAAATATTCCTTTTGTTGGCCTCCTTACTTATGCACGGATTTAGTCCTACACGTCACAGCAGAGGTCAAACCGGGTGGCATCAACCCTTTCACCTGGGTACACAACCAATACTCTTGGACCGATCGTAAACTCTACCTCGCATTCCACGATCTCCGATTCGAGTTGCCTTGTTCAGATTAGTTGGTGGCTGCTAGAAACACATGGAAGGCCGACGGAATACTTTCGGAGCTAGAGCGATCGCTTGCCTGGTCTCTCATGGAGCCATAGATCCCGCGACTCAGGGGACGGAGGGGCTCGTGCCCATCGTATCGCCACGCACGTTCCTTCGACGTGACTAGCCACGGTCGCGATTCTCAAATAGACGAACTAGAGCTTCACCAGCCTCGCTTCCCTGCGATTGTACTCTCCAACATACAAAAGATCGCCTCCCACCCATCATGTCCGCACCGCAGCAATCGGCCTCGGCCTTCCCAACTCCCTCCCTCTCGCCCAGTACAACCGCCGATCCCTCCCCGGCATTTAGTATCCCAAAGTCCCCAGCGGCTTCCACTTTTGATCTTGACCTCGATACGGAGGAAGGGTGGAGGATCCCGGAATGCTGGGGTCATCGTGGGGTGAGTCACCTATTCCTGTGACGTATGGCATAACTGATGGGGGATCGTTGACAGGCTTCCGCAACTTTTCGTGAGTCGTTGTCTTCGCAGCTCGACGGTGTCGCCAACCTGACGTACGATCTTGTCCCGCTTTTCACGCATCAGCCGAGAACACACGCGCCTCTTTCGTTGAAGCCTGTAAAGCCGGAGCGGACGGCATTGAGACGGGTATGTCTATGCTTCGTTCTTGATCTGGCTTCATCCGGGGCGTTTCTGACGAGTTGACCAGACATCCATATCACTTCCGACAATGTTCTCGTCATGTTCCACGATCCTGTCCTGGACCGTACAACCAACGGGACCGGACGGATCGACAAGCAGCCTTGGCATGGAGTTCTCGAGTCCGTCATTGACTTCCTCTTTGAGGTGATTTGCTGATCTGCTGCAGATACGCAAGGACTCTCAAAGAGCCGCATCAACCTATCCCACGGTTTCATGAGGTGATGGATTTATTGATGGAGCCGAGAAACGCGCAGGTCAAGCTTAATGTGAGTATCGCCGCCTATGGTTCCATTGACTCCTTCGCGCGTCTGTCTCTCATCCAAAGTCGTCTTTTCATGATCTCGATTTTCCTCGACCCATCATTTCCCACTTTGGAATCTCTATGGAGCCTAATACCTGACCCTTTGACGTCCCATCTCCATCCCACAAAGCTGACGAGACACGGGATAGCTCGATTGCAAAGTCGAGAACGACCCAGTCAAGCTCTTTGGGCTGATCCGCACGGTTCTCGAGGGTTTCGAAGGGTGGCAGACTCGTTTGGCACCGAGAATTGTACTCGGTATCTGGCATGTGAGTCCACCCCACTCCATCCTCGTCGAGTTGGGACTGATCATCATTCAGCCCTCCTTCATCGCCCCTGCAATCGACATCCTCCCATTTCTTCCTCGATACTCCATCTCAATGTCCCTCCAGCAGGTCCGCCGATATTTCTTCAATGTCTGCCACGGCTTCTCAATGCGATACGAGATTCTCGCCTCGACCGATGGAGCGCGATTCCGACGGGAATGCCGCGAGAAAGGGAAGAATCTATGCGTATGGACTGTCAACGACCCGGAGGACATGAGAGAGGCTGCAAGATGGGGCGTCAAGGCTGTCATCACTGACAAGCCGAGTGTCTGGATGGAGATCAAGGCCGAGGTACTTTTCTCGCGGTACTCCGACAGACCCAGCTGATAGCGGTGAATCCTGAATCAGATCGAGAAAGACAAGGAGAGCGTCCTCCACCCAGCGATCCAGACATATGTGTCGCCGTTCGTCTCAAGGAAGAACTTTTGGTCCTTCTATGTAAGTTGCGCTCGTCGCTCGATTGTATGAGTCGAGTTGACAAGAGACACAGGAAGAGAAAACGCAGAAAGAGACGGAACATTTGGAGCGCGAGGGCGGCAAGTTTGACGATGTGGTCATCCCGGAGATCTCGCTGCGGATGAGACCGGCGGACGTGCTTACGTGAGGGGGAATGAGATTACGAATATAGATTAAAGGACACTGATGACTTGACGACATGATGAGATGTAGACATGCCCTGCCAGATTGAGCTGCCCTCGCCTATCTTCTGGTGCAGCCGAAGCCTTTGCACGCGACTGGTGTTGTGGCAGCGTGCTGTCTCCGATCATTCCTAGTGACCCGCACCTTTTTCAAAAATGAGGACGTGGAGATGTCCCTACTGGAGAGTGTCGTTGGACCGGCCGCCGGACGCCGACTTGAAGCCTGTCCGAAGCTCTCGGTTGCAGCAGCGCGTTTAGCTCAAGCTCCTCGTCGCCCGTCCACTTCCTCTTCAAGCGCCTCGGGTAGCATGCAATCGTCAGCCTCTCACGCATCCCGATTACTCGGAGCGCGAATCCCTTTATCCAAACAACATCACGACCCAACTCACCCCGAACGCCGTCTCGCCCCGTCGGTTCGGTGCCTCTCTTTCGTGCCTGCCAAGTGGAGGTGGTTTGTGGAACCCAACAACGAGCGAAATCAATTCTCACATCCGAAACCCTGAATCCTGTCATCTCGTTCGTGACTTCTCAACTCGTCGTCATGGTAGGATCTTGTGCGCCCAAAAGAAGTGAGGGGAAGAAGCCCGGGTGGCGATGGAAACAACGCCGGGTCCCGGCATGACCAAGTTGCGGTGACGTTTGTTGTTGACCGGGGGATGGGTATGTACGTGTTTAGGTTTCGTCCTCGCGATTGATTTCATTTTCTCCTTCTCGACGCCTCCATTCTATTCCTTCTCTCTGTTCCAATCCAGTTGAACTTTTCTACTGTCGCGGAAACACACTCGTTGATCCCGCATGAGGACTCTCACCGAACGTCAATCAATGACCGGCTACGTCCCCTATGAAACCGTTGATCGCGATGGATCTCGAGGACAGGAGTCCGGAGCCCGGGGTCAAGCAGGAGACGTTGGAGGTGGTGAGGAGTTATTCGAAATGTGGGGGGACTCGCCGGACGGGTTATGCGCATTGCCAAGGCTGGTAGGTTCACCCTTCCAGGAGTTCTCGAGCGATGCTGATGGGTATCCAGGAAAGTCGTCGGTGACGATATCTCGGCTGGAGTACCGGTTTCTCCGGAATCAGCTTGCATCCAGGCATACAATAAATACGGCGGGTGTAGGTCGCTTCTCTCCGTCGACGCATGAGTCAGTAGCTGAGATTGGGCGTGGTTTAGCGTGCTCTGGAGTATACTTCGATCCCGCAAGCTCGAAATGTCACCTCAAAGGCACACATACCGTTGGCTGGGGATACACCGCTATCGAAGATCCCTCCGACGGCACAAACCTCATCGGCGGCTGCTCCATGTGGTCCAGCATCGGTGAGTGCCCCTTCCCCCTTAACAATCCAGTCATTCACTGATGGTTTGCCAGTGCCTTCGGAGATGGACGCGGTGTGCTGTAGGGATTGATGTTGACATCTCCGTTTGAAAGAAATCTTCATTCGATGGAGCATTGATTGTCCCCACTACCTACCTCCCCTTGTTATTCTATGACATGTCAATTACGGACTTTATTCATAGATATGATAGGTATGTAGGATGCCGAGACATGGTTCTCGGTATACTACCATGGACAAAGGAGACTCCTTTGAGACCCCTGACACGATACCCCTGCTGGGACGAGCACTCGCATGGTGATGACAGGCGTTCCAAGTTGCCACTCACGTTGAGCTGATTGCCGAGAAAGAACCGATTGTCAAGAACCAGATGATGAACGACGGTCCACTCGAAGTCGTCATCGTCGGCGCCGGGGTCGCCGGCCTTTCAGCAGCATACGGTCTCCGCCACTCACACAGCCGGAAGATCAACGTCAAGGTCTTCGAGAAACGCTCTTGTCCGTCGTCGTTCCTTCTCTCCGTCTCCATATCCAAATGACGAGATGAATGTCTAGTGGCGGAATGCGAGACCGCCGGCTACCCGATCCACCTCTCCAGAGTCTGTAACCCCCTTCTTTCCCCCTACCCAGCTGACGGTCAATCGACAGGATGGCCGCGATTCCCTCCGCCGCCTCCTGACAGAGGACGACCACCTCACACTCACCGAAGCTACACGGAAGGAGCCGGCGTTACATGATGGGATCACGATGCAGAATGAGGAGGGGAAGGTGACTTGGCGGTGGATCAAGAATCCGGGGTGGAGGACGTTGTGTGAGCGCGGGACGCTGATGCAGATCCTGCGCGGTGGGGCCGGGGTCGTCGAGTACGGCTGTGGGCTGCGGGGAGTGTATCGGTTGAATCAGGGTTGGGCGGTAGGGATGGACGATGGGCGGAGGGTGTATGCCGACGTTCTTGTCGGTGAGTCTCACCCAGCTTGATGGTGGTCGGAGCTTGTATTGACGAGTCAGGGGCGGACGGGATGTTCTCCCCCATCCGCCGAGCTCTATTACCCCACCTCGACGCAAGTGGGCAAGGCTTCAAGAAGCTTCCCTTAACGACCTTGAATCTCCGCGCGACGAGTCCCGAGGTCAGGCAATGGGTGAAGGATGAGAATGGGATGAACTTAATCTACGGCAGCGGTTGGGTGGCGGCATTCATCCCTCTCAAGCCTCTCTCCCACGCCTCTGAGCAGGAGGACTCGGCGGAGAAGATCAGTAACAGCGTCTACGTCGCACTCACGCTCTCGCACTACTTGGTCGCCGACGGGTTGCTGCCCACCATGACCGACCATCCTTCCAAGTTTTTCCGGACGCTTGTCGCTGATCCTGGACTGGAACACGCCCAGGCGTATACACTCTATACGGCCCGCCGTACCATTGTCGGTCGGGATCGTGCTGTGTTGGTTGGAGACGCGAGTCATGGGATGGTACCCTTCTGCGGAGCCGGTGCTTCGGCAGGAATCAAAGACGCCGTCGACCTCGTCAATACCCTCTGTAAGTCTCCCAACCATCAGCCCAATCCAGCTGATGGTGATCAGTGAGTGAGATGGATCTGGACAGAGGATTGGAAGAGTTGAACAAGGGGATGAAGATTCGGAACGATCCGCTGATCAAGCAGAGTCGGAAGGTACTGTGGACGGTACGAGGGGAGAAGTGCTGGAAGCGGAGGGCGAGGGACGTCGCGATCTGGTGGTTGGAATTGAAAGAGAAGATGAGTGGGCAGAGGGCGAGGGCGGAGCGGGAATTGGAGGTGGCTAAGCTTATATGATTGGTTCGCGTAAGGATGGTTGGTTTGAATTGAATGTAGGTAAATATAGATGAGATCGGTTCGGATGGACATGACCCACGGAATAAGGTTAGTCTGGTACCCTAAGCCGCACCGATGCGTGGACATCGGTTAAGAAGTCCCGCTCAAGCTCCGCACCGCTGCCACTCTCGGTACAGGCGAGTCAGTAGGGACAACAGGTACTCCGATTTTTGAGTGAGCGGCAGGTAGAGGCCAAAGATGAGGACTGAGGCGTAAGCGATGCTCTCTGAGGTAGATATCTGGACTCAGGTGAAGGGGTGACAACGGGGATACCTCACTCCTCATTCACCTTCAAAGCAACACCTACGCTCTCCTCTCTGAATGGCTCCCATGCGTCCGCATGCTCTACGTCCACCCGAGCCTCCATGCTCAACTCACGCCACCGCTGCCGTCTTGGCGACCGGAGGAGGAGGCATCGCCACCTTATCCTCCTTGGCCTGTTTCACCGCCGTCTTCGCGCCCATACTAGGTGGGGCTTCCGTCGTGGCCTTCTTCTTCTTCTTCTTCAACAAGCCTGAATATAGCCTGATCAGCTTAGACCGCCACAGATCAACAGCTAGCAAAGCAGCTCCAATCGGGGAGGTTACGCACCAGCAGTAACCGCCGACCGAACATTATCCTTAATCTCGCGACTCTGCTCCAGATACTCCGTATCCTCAAACCGGTGCTTCTTCCGCGCCAACTCCTCAAGATCCACGTCCGCCAACCGCTTGTTGCCCGAAGAGGAACCCTCGCCCTTATCCGGAGGAGTGATGCCTAGTTGACGTTCGAGGGCTTCGAGCTTGGCTCGATCGGCGGCTTGGGCGGCGACTTTGACTGCTGGTGCGGATTCGAGAAGTTCAGCTTGTCTGAGGGATATCAGTCTTTCAGCTCATGCAGGCATTTGTTCACTGCGCTGATTACGTAGGAACAACCACATACGACGAGCTGACTCACCGTTGAGCCTCTTTGATCGTGCTCAACCGCCTTCCCGACAAGTCCCGACATGCATCAACGTTCGTCGCCTTCCCTGAGCTCATCCGGCCACCCGCCGCGCGAAGCTGGGAGCCAAAGCCACCTTTGCCACCACGGACGCGGGAACACAGGTCGAGCGTGATTGGGTGGAGCGGAGTAGTGGCATGGCGGAGATCACCAAGTGTGCTGGACGCATCAAGTGGGATGGGAGAAGTCGTCCGGAAGTAGGATGAGGACGCGATGGAGGGAGGGACGGGGAGGTCCGAGAGTGGGGTCGCCGGGGGCAGGTGAAGGTGAAGCGGGGCGAGGGGAGCAGGGAGGCGGATGAAGACGGTTTGGAGATACATGATAGTGTTAAAAATGCGTATAGAAAGTGATGATCTGGCGTAGTGAGCGAATGGATACGGTATGATGAATCAAGGCTGTTAAGAAAGAACCGGGCAACAAAAGGGCAGGGAAGCCTGGTATTGAAGCGCCATTAAATCCGCGGATATTACCAGGTGGCAATCTCAATACGTGGCCTGTCTCGCCGGCTTTCGGCCTCGCTTCGCTCAAAAGTCGAAGATAACCCCGACAAGCGGTATAAATATCCTCTTCATCTTATCACACCAACGCAAACGCCTTGCCTTGACACAGCAGATCATCCCGAGGCCGAACTCTCCGCCTGCATCCATCTCCCGCGCTACTTATTGCGCCTACCGCGCCGCTCGCCCCACCATGGACGGTAACAAAGAAGAAGCCCAACGATGCCTCTCCATCGCCCAACGTCACCGTTCCTCCTCCAACCTACCCTCCGCCCTAAAGTTCGCTCGTAAATCCGTGACACTCTTCTCCACCCCTCAGGGCGAGGCGATGATCACCATCATCGAACGGGAGATCGAGACTGGTGGTTCGGCTTCTGGGTCGAACATGCCGAACGGGACTGGGGCTACTGCGGGGAGGGCGAGTGGGGTGGAAGAGCATGTGACGAGTGCACATTCCCGGCCGGGACGTGCGGCTGGAGGTGGAGGCGGGGAGAAGCCGAAGAAGAGGGAATATACGGTCCAGCAGATGGAGGTGGTAAAGAGGGTTAAGGGGTGTAAGCATCATGAGTACTATGAGATTCTTTCTTGTGAGTATTCCAGAGACCTTGTAGATTGATGGAGTGATGTTGATGATGGTTTAGTGGAGAAAACGTGCGCGGAAAATGACGTTAAGAAAGCATATAAGAAGGTGAGTTCAGCAGCGGGACATGCGCAGGCTGTCGAAGCTAATACTCGTATTCAGCTGGCATTGGCGTTACATCCAGACAAGAAGTACGTTCCCTTGCAGTCCCGTCCGTCAGTACTGACGTATCCACAGCGGTGCACCAGGAGCAGATGAGGCTTTCAAGAGTCGGTATTTACCCCTATGCAGCGGAAGCAATCTGACTCCTTGTAGTGGTATCAAAAGCTTTCCAAGTCCTCTCCGACATAAGTCTCCGCTCCGCCTTCGACTCCAATCCCATCGGCGATCCGGCACAGCGTAACACTGGGGTGTCGGGTCGCGGTGGCGGAGGCATGCACCCGGGCTTCGCGAATGGGGGATTCCAAGGGGAGATCAACCCCGAAGACCTGTTCAACATGTTCTTTGGAGGCGGAGGTGGCGGTTTTGGCGGTCAGGCCAATGGTGAGCCTATCCTATGCTGCCTAAGCGGAGTGCTTATTCGCAATAGTCTTCACATTCGGTGGGCGCAACGGGTTCCAAGCGCAATACCGACGACCTCGGACAAATGACCAGCCCGATACACCTACATCCCCATGGGTAGCCCTTCTCCCTCTCCTCGTCCTGTTCCTCTTTGCCGCCGTTTCCATCCTCCCTTCGCTCTTCTCTGATTCGGTCGCCGATCCGGAATTCGCTTGGGATCGGGGTACGAAGTACGATTCCGGCAGAAATACCTGGCACCGGGGAGTCCAATACTATGTCAATCGGGCGGAATGGGAGGGAAGCTCGATATGGCAGAGTGTGCCGGAGGAACGGCGACATCAGGTGGATGCGGCTATGTACAGCAACAAAGTCCGGACGTTCGAACGAAATGTCGAGTCATACTATATCCGGAAACTAGAGAACGAGGTGGGTCGGCGTTCCCCTCGATTATGAACTGGAGCTGATTGGGGCAGTGCGAGTATTTCCACAACATGAAGCAACAGCGGATAGCGGAGAACGCGGGGTTCTTCGGGATCGGAGCTGATTATGAGAAGCTCGCGGAGATCAGGGCGTCAAAGAGCCCTGCGTGCGATCAATTGAAAGCTTGGGGACACCAACGAACGAAGACGCACAACTTTTGAAGGACGCATGGGGTTGTCATAGATCATGCTGTTTGCATCGGATTGGGTGTGTGCATGAAATTCTGTATGAGCCTTCTCTGTTGGGATGGGAATGGAGAGCTACCCGAAAGCTTGGTATCCCTGGAGTTCAGCGCGGATTACCTCTAGGCGTGCTACCTTGATATCATAAAGGGAGGCGTCGTCTGACGATTTCGGAGAAGCGAAACCAATGTCGGCCAGGCACGAGAGGTTGTTGGTTTGTACATGCTACCTGATCTCACCTCCAACGTTTCCCGCCAAACCGGGTCTCGCTTCTAGAGCATCCGAACAGGTCCTTGAGATCAATCCCAATATCCAACATGGTTGCCACCTTCGACCCTCTCTCCCCCTCATCCGCGTCCACCTCCTCCCACCCCGACACCTCAACGTTCCACACCCTCACCCGGGAACGTGCTTTCCGTCATCCTCCAACCACAAGCTCCGACATCCCAGCGCTTGATCAGCTTGTCGCACCGCATATTGAGAGCTTTAATGCGCTGATCGAAGATGATGCGGGAAAGGGGTTGTTACAGCTCGGCGCGGAGGATTTGGGGGAGAGGGTGGTCTTTGATGAGAATGAGGGGGTGGGCAGGCCGTTGGGGAAGAAGATCACTTGTGAGTAGGGGTATCTCAGACATCAAGGGATGCAGCCTGAATATGGGGCGTGCGACAGATCGGATAGACAGAATTGCGCTCTCGAAGCCACTGGTCCCGGATAAGGATAAGTCGGCAGTGGAACGAAGGATATTCCCTAGCGAGGTGAGCTATCGCATATCAACGTCTCATCCAGAAGCCTGCGAGGAGTTTCCGATGCTTTAGCTGACACGGACCAGGCTAGGGAAAGACTGACGACGTATCGCTCTCGTCTGACGCTGAATATCCGATGGACGGTCACCGGCGATGATGGCGACGTGAGGGAGCACGAAGAGACCAAGGAGTGCGGCCTGCTGCCAGTGATGGTCCGGGTGAGTCCACCCGGTTCCGCCTTCGCAGGCGAGGCTGATAGTCCCCAGTCGATACGATGTAACATCAGCGGCCTCTCCGCGTCTGACCTGGTCAAGCACGGCGAAGAATCCTCCTCCTTCGGCGGATACTTCATCGTCAACGGCAACGAGAAGATAATCCGGTACCTCATCGTCCCCCGTCGTCATCACCCTATCTCCATCTTCCGTGCTTCCTTCACGAAGCGTGGGATCGGCTACACAGCCTACGGCTGCCAGATTCGCTGTGTTCGACCCGACCAGTCGGCATGCACCAATACCATTCACTACCTATCGAACGGGGGTGCCACGCTCCGATTCGCTTGGCGGAAAGTGGAGTATATGATACCGCTGGTCCTAATCCTCAAAGCGCTGGTCGATGCTAGCGATAGGGAGGTGTTCGAGGGGCTAGTTCAGGGGGAGTACCACAATACTTTCCTCATCGATCGAGTGGAGTTGCTCCTACGAGGACAGAAGACTTGGGGATTGCATACCGGTGCTCAATGCCTCGACTATCTCGGAGACAAGTTCCGGGTGGTGCTCAACTGCTCCGAGGATTGGAGCAATATCGACGTGGGGACGTATCTATTGAGCAGGGTCGTGCTGGTCCACCTTCCCAGCCCGAGAGATAAATTCCGGATGCTCATGTGGGTTCACCTTCGCAACTTGGAATGGAATGCTGAGACTTTGAGACAGATTCATGCTACGCAAGCTGTACTCGCTCGTGTCAGGTGCGACCTGCGCGGACAACCCGGACTCACCACAACATCACGAGGTCCTCCTTCCCGGATATCTGTATGGCATGATCGTGAAAGAGCGCTTCGACGATTGTCTGGCCGCTGTCAAAGCGCAGATTCAGCTAGATGTTCGGCAGAACAAGGCAAAGAGCTTCGAAGATCGTACGTTTACCCGCATGACCCGGACATATCACTGATCCGACCCAAGCGAGATACTTCCGCAGTGTACTGGCCAAGACCAATTGGGATGTCGGATCCAAACTGGCATATTTCCTTGCGACGGGAAACCTTGTCTCCCCTACCGGACTCGATCTGCAGCAGACGTCGGGGTATACTATTGTCGCCGAAAAGCTCAACTTCTACCGATACCTGAGCCACTTCAGGTGTATACATCGTGGAGCGTTTTTCGCCGAGCTGAAGACGACGACGGTTCGGAAATTGCTTCCGGAGTCATGGGGTAGGTCCGCCTTCGCAGCAATCCTAGCTTTCAGCTGATTTTCACATCATCCACAGGCTTCCTCTGCCCTGTCCACACTCCTGATGGGTCCCCTTGCGGTCTCCTTAATCACCTCTCACATACATGCAAGATCGTCACCTCCCCTCTCGACTCGTCGCACATCCCCACACTCCTCACAGCTCATGGCATGACGCAAGTCTTCGCCTCCAATATCGATGGCCGGCGGATGGTCGTCATCCAGCTCGACGGGCGGGTCATCGGCTGGGCTTCCTCAGCCAAATCGAAGTACCTGGCGAATTTTCTCCGCCGACTCAAGACGGAGGGCGACAAGAAGGTCCCCCTCGATATCGAAATCGGATATATTCCCGTAACGAAGGGCGGCCAATATCCCGGCCTGTACCTCTTCTCGAGTCGCTCGAGGATGATGAGGCTGGTGTCATTTCTTGAGAATGGCAAGACCGATCATCTCGGGACATTCGAGCAGGTATACATGGACGTCGCGTGTACCCCGCAGGAGATCGAGAAGGGAGTGTCGACGCATGTCGAGCTAGACCCAACGAGCATGCTTTCGGTGATTGCGAATCTGACTCCGTTCTCGGACTTCAACCAGTCGCCGCGGAATATGTATCAATGTCAAATGGGAAAGCAATCGATGGGGACGCCTTCGACGGCTCTGACCAAGCGGACGGATAACAAGATGTATCGCCTGCAAACCGGTCAAACCCCGGTGGTCCGCCCAGAACTTCATAATCACTATGGCTTCGACTCTTTCCCGAACGGCATGAACGCAGTCGTCGCCGTGATCTCATATACCGGCTATGACATGGAGGACGCCATGATCCTGAACAAATCCGCACATGAACGAGGTTTTGGCTACGGTACAATCTACAAAGCCGACATCTTCGACCTGAAAGATGTCGCTGGCGCCAGCAAGACGTCACGACCCACTCTGCATTTCGGCCTTGGACGCGATGTCAAAACCGATAGCGATCATCACAAGTTCATGACCCGTGATGGCCTGCCTCGCCTCGGCATGCGAGTCAAGTCGGGCGACCCGATGTGCGCGTACGTAGACGATGTGAACGGTCGAACCAAGGTACACAAGTACAAAGGCGATGAGACCGCCTACATCGACGAAGTCCGACTTCTCGGGATCGACACAGGCGATTCCGAGCTCCAGAAAGTCCACATCAAACTCCGAATCCCTCGCGCACCGGTCATAGGGGACAAGTTTTCCTCGCGACATGGCCAGAAGGGGGTATGTTCTCAAAAATATCCAGCGATCGATATGCCGTTCAGCGAGAGTGGGATGCAGCCGGATGTAATCATCAACCCACATGCTTTCCCGAGTCGGATGACCATTGGGATGTTTGTGGAGAGCTTGGCGGGGAAGGCCGGGGCGCTGCATGGGATTGCGCAGGATGCGACGCCTTTCAGGTGAGCGGGCGATCCCAGTCTACTTCCTTCGCTGACTTCAGCTAGATTCTCCGATGCCGATCGACCGACAGAATACTTTGGCGAACAGGTAACAAACTGTTTCGAATGATACCCAGTACTGATTGATGAACAGCTTCTCGCGGCTGGATACAATTACTACGGGAACGAACCGATGTATTCAGGCATCACTGGGCAGGAGTTTGCGGCCGATATCTATATCGGCGTGGTTTACTATCAGCGGTTGAGACACATGGTCAATGACAAGTTCCAAGTCCGGACGACTGGGCCTGTTGACCCGCTTACACGGCAGCCCGTCAAGGTGAGCCCAGATCCCCTCATTGGCTGTCCCTTCACTGCTGTCCCATCCATCGCCATAAGGGACCCCCGCTGACGCTCGGACAGGGGCGAAAACGAGCCGGTGGCATCCGATTTGGCGAGATGGAACGCGACGCCCTCCTTGCGCATGGCACGAGCTTTCTCCTCCAAGATCGACTCATGAACTGTTCCGATTATTCCACAGCGTGGGTCTGTCGTCGCTGTGGCAGTCTCATCTCGCTTGGGTTTGATGAACTTGCTGGAGGAGAAGGCGGGGAATACTGTCGGATCTGCGATGCAGAGAATGAGGGAAACATGGCGGAAAAGGGGGAGCAGGTGGTTCTGAGGGGAAAAGGGAGGGAGAAGGTTAGAAAGGGGGTAATGGACGTTATCGCTGTGCCTTGTGAGTCTGAGCCAAAGGGCTCTCGAGATCGTGCTGATGCAGGATGCGGTAGACGTCTTCCGATATGTGAGTCCCCAAGTTAAGCGGACCGTGAGCCGTAGTTGATGATTTGTAGCTGTGCGCGGAGCTGGCCTGCATGGGTATACGCCTCGACGTCACCGTCACATAGTTCATAGTACTTGTTGCATAGTCCTCGTTCCTTCCTTGCATCCACTGCCCCACCTCTTGCATGCATATAGCTTGGCTGCCTTTGCCCGTCTCTCCGCGATTCTTATCGGCTATGAGCGCTCCGCGACGTCGTCGGTGTTGAGATTCGAGCACCTGTATTGAAGATGCAAGACGTTCATATACACAGTATGATGTATGAATGTATGTATGAACGTCCGAGGTGATGGGGAAGCTGCCAACTAGGCCTGTTTGCTGGCCGGATAGGCGAATGGCTCAACAACATCGTCGGGTGCCTGACGTGGCAAAGACGTTTCGAATCCGACGTCGCAGAGATTTTTGAGATGTTGATGACGACAAGGGTGACAGCCCTGTAAGGTCATCTTTGCCTGTTGTATATAGTAGATTGGGGTATACGATGAGCGGCGCTAGGAGAGCTAGGTGAGTGGCCCTATCCTTTGGTACCACAGCTCGATCTCAGCTCCGCCAATTCCGCTCCGTGATTCCCGCCGGTTGCGATCTTGAACTGATAGAAGATTCAGCTCGTCTGACCTTCCGCGCAGAGCAGTCCGACCTATGGGGTGGTCAGGTGTCACTCGACTGCGGAGAGGTTTCGCTACTGAAGCGATTCATGTTGAAGACAAGAATCTCACTCCTATACGGTGAGCTGCTGCTCCCTCTCGAGTCAGAGAGATAAGCCTGACGGTGAACGATGTAGGACAAATCTTAGAGGTATGTCCCGCCTCCAAGCTTCAGTACACGGAGATAAGCTGGACGTCCTGCTGACTTGGTGACAGGATCCGCTCTACTGAGTACACCTCGCGTAAGCGATCCGCTCCTATAGGAAGCGTCTTTCTAAGCTATCCACCGGATCCTCCAGCTAAACAAAGTGGGCGCTACCCATTTCGCCAAGCTATCAAGCAGTATATCTGATGCTGGCAGGGCTCCGGCTTCACTCGCGAAGAACGGTCAATCTTCGGCATAGAAGGATTCCTACCTTACGACGTCCACTCCCTCGAGAAACAGAGTCATCGAGCATACAACCAGCTCCTCAAGGTGGGCCGCCTTCCACTTTGCTACACCCGACTGACAAGGTGGACGGGACGCAGCAACCCTCGGTGATCCTGAAACATGCGTTCCTCGCCTCGTTACGGGATCAGAATCAGGTGCTGTTTTATCGGTTGATGCAGGATCATCTGAAGGATCTGTTGGGGATATTGTATACTCCGGGTGAGCCCTGCTTGGCAGCGTGAGGAGGCGAGCTGATGGAAAGATAGGTGCGGCGGAGGCTGTGGCTGGATATTCGATGCTGTTCAGAAGACCGGTAGGTCCTCTTTACGTATCAACTGGACAATCCGCTCAGGATGTTATACAGATAGGATGCTTCATCGTAGATATCATCTGACAAATGCTTGGAGCTATAAGTGAACCATTTCAGTCCTTCCCCAATTCCGACGGCATGCGCGCACAGCTCGAATCACATCTCGGCGATATCAATCGCACCGCCGATGTCGCCTACGACTCCGGCAAATCAAACGATGCGATCGATCTGGTAGTAGTGACGGATTCGGAGGCCATCCTTGGTATCGGCGGTGCGCCTAGACCCACCAGTCGTGAGATCATGCTGATCGCTTGCGCAGACCAAGGCGTCGGTGGGATCACCATCTCCACCTCCAAAGCGGCGCTCTACACCCTCGGCGCCGGGATAAACCCCAATCGAATCCTGCCCGTCGTCCTCGACGTAGGAACCGACAACCACGCCCTCTTCTCCGATCCACTCTACATGGGCTGGAAACGTACTCGCTTACGAGGGCGTAATTACGACGAGTTTGTGGATCGGTTCATCCGGAATTGTAGGGATCTTTTCCCGAATGCGATCATACATTTTGAGGATTTCGGGATGGCGAATGCCCATCGATTTATGGAGAAATATAAGGATATCCCGATGTTCAACGATGATATTCAAGGGACTGGAGCGGTCGCTCTTGCTGCACTGATCGCGTTAGTCATCCTCTCCCCTTTGAATCCCAGCTGACATCTCGCAGCGCTATCAAGGTATCCGGTGCGAAACTTGCGGATCAGCGGATCGTAATCTACGGTGCAGGATCCGCAGGCATGGGGATAGCGGACCAGATCAAAGACGGCCTCAGCATCCTCGAGGGACTCGATAAGGACGAGGCGGCCCGGAGATTCTGGTGTGTGGACCGGAATGGTCTGCTGGTCCAGAGCATGGGCATGGGGTTACGGCATGCACAGCTGGAGTACGCAAGGCCAGACTCGGAGGTCGAGGAGTGGGAACGAGCGAACCCGGAGCAGAGAGCTCTGCGATTGCTCGATGGTGGGTTTACGGGTAGATGAGCTGGGCTGGGAGGCTGATGGCGAGATATATAGTGGTGCGAGCTGTCAAGCCGACGGTGCTGATTGGGACTTCGACACATTCGCGCTCATTTAATGAGGAGATCATACGGGAGATGGTGGGCATGCCTGACGGAATTGTCAGGAACAAGGCTGATTCCAGACAGGCCAAGCACGTCGAACGGCCAATCATCGTGAGTACGAGTAGGTGGGGGAAGGCAGAAGTGCTGATGATCACCTAGTTCCCGATGTCAAATCCTACCGCTTTATGCGAGGTAGACCCAGGTGTGTACTGGCAATGCAGACATGTGGTCCGAGTGCTGACATGCTTGAAATCAGAGGACGCGATGAGATGGACCGACGGCAAAGCGCTCGTTGCGACTGGCTCACCCTTCCCTCCCGTTGACCTCGGTAACAGCAGGCAGTGTATGTCGCCCCATTTCGGTGTCCATTGGGCAAATCTGATGGGTGGATGCAGACACCGTCGCCCAGACGAACAACGCCCTGATCTACCCTGCCCTCGGCCTAGGCGCCATCCTCGCCCGCTCCCGAACAATCTCAAACTCCATGCTCATGGCAGGCGTAAACTCCCTCGCCTCCCTCTCACCCGCTCTGAGCAATCATGAGGCCTCCCTTCTGCCCGATCTGGCGGACGTACGTGCTGTCAGCGTGGAGGTTGCAGCCGCTGTGGTGAGACAGGCGGTGGAGGATGGAAATGCTCTTCATGAGGCGATCATTGAGATGGTCAAGGGAAAGAGCGGGGTGCGGTTGGAGGATTTCATCAAGGTGCGTTGGGACAAGCTCATTGGACTTTTGGACTGATGGTCCTCCTTCGCGCAGAGTCGGATGTGGGATGCTGTGTGAGTCATTCCGCTATATGAAATCTGCGTGACTAATGCTGTGTTCTGACAGGTACCGGCCACTTGAGTTGGTTGATTAGATGGGTTTGTCTTGTCGGATAGGGATCAACTCATGATCATCTGCATGCATGCATCGCACCGCATATCCCGCCGATAGTCGGCCTCGATGCTCAAACCGAGCCTTCCACAGCCCGTTTCGCCGATGACGGGCTGGATGCTGACCTGAGGCTGACGTCTTCATCGGAAGGGAGGTCAACGTGAGAGTTGCCGCTTTTGCGTAAGCCGAGGCCCCATCTGTAACGAGAATGCCGCGCCGTGGTTTCGGTTGGCTTGATTTGCCGTGAGGTGGTTGGTGTTCGCCGGACATCATATCGAGCCATCACACCGTCCCGAAATCTCTCTCCCGACTCTCCACCTCATCCCTCCCCTCGCTGACTCCCGATCGCGCTCCCGATCCCACGCCCCCGCCAAGGGCCGTCCCTCCCCCACTTCCTGCCCCATACCATCCATTGCCCGTGCCAGACAGCGCTGCGAGGTAATCGAATCGAATAGGCGCACAGACCGTCAATGAGCTGGTGAAAAGGGCGAGATCGTCATCCAGGACCTTCCGGGCTAGGGTGTCTCCTTCCCGTAACAGGATCGAAAAGTGTTTCTGAGGGGTTCTGGGATCAGTAAAGCTGATGCCTAAGGGTATCGAGACCCACTTTGAGCTTCGCGTCGACCTTGAGGAACAGGTCAACGACTTGCGGTGTGAGTCTCTGCCCGTCTCCTACTAACATCCGATCCGGCGACAGCTCGCCAGCTACCAGCGGCTGAGACGCGTCCTGCTGGACCGAGCTCGTTGCCTGCGGACTCAAGCCAATCGGGTCGAAAGTCGGATCTGCGCCGGCACTAGCACTACCCGAAGAATTGGGGACCATAGAATAATAGCTGGAAATTCCGCCCGGAGATTTCGGATTCTGGGTGGCGGAGGTCGAGAATGGCGAGTCGTGGGTGGATGAGTGGATAAACGTGCTTGGATGGAAGAGGGAGTTTGGATCGGGTTTGGGTGGAGGTTGGGAGCGGGGAGGGAGGACCATGCCGAGTATCTTCTTGTAGATGTCGCGGATGATGGAGCAGGTTGAGGAGTGGACTTGGAAGAAGTCGGGCGAGAATGGCTGGGCGGAGGTCAGCTCATAGACTGTCGGAAAAGGGGTATTGGGGGCATACAAGGGTGATGGCAAGGAGGTGTGATTCGGTGTCTATGGTGGATGAGAAATCGGACATCCCTCCTGAATTGGGCTTCTTTCCCGTTCTCTGACCCCGGAACAGGTTCTTCTACTCTCCCATCCCCATCAGCAACTATTCAAAAGCGCGAAGCAAAGGGAGGAGGAAAGAACGCACCACGCCCTTGCCCCCGCTATTCCCCTCCGCCCACAGCTCCCATTCCTCCAGCAACTTCAATAGCGCCTTCAGGAAGTCGGGAGCAGCGGTCATGTCGAATAGCGCGGACAGCGAAGTCCCGAGGATGAAGAAGCTCCGTGCTCGCTGATCGACTTTGCTCGGTCCTAGGGAAGACTCGACGGCGGATCGCGAGATTTTGACCGTGTTGAACCAATGAACATCCCTTCTCCCATTCAGCCCGGCATCAGCAAGGAAAGGTGGAACGGGCGTACCCCTGATACCACTGCATCATATAGCTCCAAGAGAACAACCGGTCCTTCACCACCTTGAAGACATCCTCCGGCCGTCTCATCACCTGGCCCGGAGCTACTTTCCTCTCTCGATCCCGGTCACCTCCCACAGCGGTACTCGCACTAACGCTCCGACTGGAATTCAGCGGGATAGTGTACGAGTTACTTGTCGCTCGCGAAGAGGCAGAGTCTGGCCAGAAGGGTGACTGGGGCGAGTGAGGGTCGGAGACGGAGGTATCGGGAAAGGTGGAGGAGGTGGAGGTAGATGGGGTGGTGTAGGATGCGTTGATGGGAATGGCGGAGGTACGGGAGGGATTCTTCCCGAGAGCTTGGAGGAGGGACTGAAGATGTCAGGTGATTGACATCTCGAGATCATGCAGGGCATACGCTGGATTGCTAAGGTGAATGTTAGCGGATGGTGGGGGAGGGAGGAAGGGGGAGGACGGACTTTGCGCTTCATGCTGGATTTACCAGACATGCTGGACAGAGGATTGAAGTCCATCCTGACGCCAAACCGCGTACCTCGTCGGAGACCGTTGGGGAGAATGGTGGCGAGAGCTTGGAATACGTCACCGGGTCCATTACGAAAGCTTCCGTTGGGCTATGGAGATATGGAGGTGCAGGCTGTTATACCACAAGGCATATAGGACACAGAGCAGCAGAAAATCTATCACGTAAAAAGTGTAGAGGGTTCCAAAGGGGAAACCTTGCTAGCCTAGGACTAAACCCCGTTCTCCTGTTCAAAAGCAAAGTGAGAAACGGGTGTCTCCGAAATTGAATGAAAGTGTGGAAAGGGATGGAACATCGTCCAGGACGAACCGTTGACAGCCAACGGCCACGTCATGGTGTACTTACGCCCGCACCTCATGTCACTAGCTTTCAAGAGTGACCAAACTCATCTCTCATGAGATCAAAGGCCCACTCGGCCAATGGCTCGAGGAGCGAGCGTAACCAGGCCATCACGTAGTCGTTGGCTTGACCAAAGGGTCGCGTTAGGGACGGTGTTCAGGTAGGATTGATGGACACCGCCGATGTACGCTTCGAAGACGCTCGCTTTCAGCTTTTTGCGCCCGAACGGTAACGATCGTGTGTGGGAGCGGCGATGATGCGGTCGGGAAGTCAGTACGTGTCGGCGAGCTGCGCGAGGGTAGTGTCCCTTACTAGCTCTTTCCTCAAGACCTATGAGTCCGATAATCAGCTCGCTGAGCGGGCAGAACTTCGGAATCTCGTAGTGTTGCGGGACACTCCTTGAAATGTGGATGCGTCTCGTACAAGAGGAGAGATACCAGACTATTAGCTCAGCATTGGTGTAAAGCCTGTCATACTCACCGAGAATGGCGTCACCGATTTGCTCCAGCTTCGCCCAGTCCATGATGACCACGGCAGGCTCCGTCCCGAGACTGGTCACCCATCGAGGCACGCCAATATCTGCTTGCATGCGTGAAGACCGTTCGCAAAATCACAGGATCGATGTCCGAGAGCTCGGGTAGATGTAGGTCGACAGGCAGTGCGTCCGGGAGGGTCCATTCATTGAGCCTCGCTGCGAACGCCATCGGGATTGCTTGTTTCTTTTCTTCTTCTTGGCCTCGCTGACGTTCATGCTAGATTATCGGCGATTCTTGGCTTCCGTTATATACCTTGAAGGGCAAGCTCTCGTTGGAGTCCCGCTGATGAGCTACTGAAGTCGGAAAATCCTCAAAATACCTTAGATCAGGGTGGTTCCCGTGTAGGGGCTCCTGGTAGGTAGCGCAGGCACCTAATCAGTGCCTTCGTTGGATTGCGCTTATCAAGGATCACCCTAGATCTATCTTGCATCTGGGGGATAGCATGCGGTATCAACTCGTGCGGTCGTTCCGAGCCGAAGCGCATCTTTCGCTGGCAGCTTTAGATTAAGGCTTCATACCGGCGTCTCCACCGACATATTCGACCGAGAAAGTGGGGAATCGGCAAAGGCAGATTCGGCGCGTATTGTTCGCCATAGTCGCCGAATGAGGTAACGCGTTATCGGCGTCGTCATCATCAAGCGCAGGGAGAACCGAACGCAGCCACGAGGGCTTTATTTGTTAGCAATCCCATCTGTCGTAGGCAGATCGCTGCGGAAGCGAACGTGCGACCCTTCCATTAGATACGGATCTGCGTCCTCTCGTTCTCTCGTCTGAAAGGGGTTCTTTGCATGTCGGAACAGGGTATCGAAAGTGCGGGAATAGGATGCAGGGTATCTTCCTGTCGGTATTCCGGAAAACAGATCACCAGAACGAACACCTTTCGGACCATCGTCAGCGAAGATATCACGTCTCTCAGATATCGCTTACCATCCGAGAAAGGCCACACAAAGATTTTCTGTTTTCGTCGCTTCGTCAACAAGCTTTTCGACCTGTGCCTTGACGTCGAGCGAAACTTCTGGCTTGAAATCCCGACCGGTCAATTTTCGGCGGACACGCTCGATGACTTGAAGGGCTTTGTCATTTTTCACTTCGGCTCGTTCCGCATCTAATCCAACTTCAGCCAACTTTCAATGACGGAGATCTCGGCCTACCATTGAGGATCTCCGTCTCATTCGCCTTGCTTTTCCTCTGTTTCGCATACGCTCCTGCATCATCGATGTCCTGGGCATCCGTGACTCGTCCACCAGGCTGATTGGCAGCGGTGAGACGCCAAGCCAGGAGCGGATCGTACACAAAAGCTTCGAGCACAGCCATGAGAGACTCGCGGTTGTCTCGCATGACTTCCATTGAAACCTCGCAGCTGCGGGAGAATGTGCCGGTGATACCGCACACCTGGGCGGATCAGAGAAAACTGTCCCCAAACATCTGAATACTCACCTCCATGGCGTGTATAAGCATGCGAGTGAGACGGAAGGGTACCCTCTCAGGGTATTTGTCCCGTTGCTGGGCAACCTCGAAGCAGTCTCCCTAAGATGCGAAAGCATTTCAGCATTGCCTTTCCGGGAATATGAGGGACTGACGAAGTCGATATGCACAATCTTTCCGGTGATCTGGTCGAGAAGCAGATTCGATGGATGCCGATCGCCGAGACCAAGGATGTACCCGACCACCGAATTGACTCCTAAGCTTCTCGTATAGGTGACCCGCCGCTCGAGCCAAGCTTCCGAGTTGCGGCTCTTCAGCCACAAGATGCGATAGAGGTCTTGACCGGTGGTATTGTCGAGTGCGTACTGGAATACCTCCACTTTGTGTAACAGAGGCAAACTGTCGTAGCTCTCGTCCGCCATCTGTCCCACATCAGCTCCAGCTCGATCAAGCTTTGGAAGCCCTTACTTGCTGCATTAGTCGATGCTCGATATCGACGAGAATTTTGCGCGATTCCCGATAGCTCTTGATGAGCATGTGCATCGTATCGCTGTGCTGGACCCAGCCGAGAAGACCGGTGCCAGGAGACAGGGGTGTCACGGAGAACTGCTGAATGCTGAGATGTCGCTTGGCACATTCCTGGTCGACACCGAGAAGAGTATTGACGAGACCAAAAAGCTGCATGACTCGTTCGTCTTGCCGCAGGTCCTCGTGTCCTAAATAAAGGTCAAACCTTGATCCCAGAATGTACCTACCCTTTAAACAGTACGTGTACTCTTTTCCATCTCGACCGCGCATGCTGAACTTTCTCGGGCGTTGCTTCGACGTGATGACGTGAAATGTTGGCATAACGTACTCGATCCCGACGACCGGTTTTTTGCTCTGATAAGTCCCTGGGACTGCGATCTCGAGATCCCGTACGGCCATGAGTTTGGGCGATACATACTGTAGCTCAATGACGTTGAGCAGCTTAAGTTGCTTGCCAAGGCGTTGGAAGATCTATTGCGGGTCAGAGTAGCTCGAATCCGACTGCAGGCGGCTGACCGAGTAGTAGATGTCCCATGCTTGTTGAATCTCTGTTTGATCGCCATGGACACTATATCTTCGCAAGTGGTCTCGAGCGATCCGCAGGTCATGGCCAAAGCTCTGGACGAAAGATGTTTCTCGAAGGGTTTCCGGGCCCTGCAAATGTTCAGCCAATACTCCTTCATAGGGAACCAACATACCCGCTCGACCATCTCATGCAATGGTTCCAATACCTCAAACATCCCCGGGATGTTGCTGTCCGCGAAATAATGCTTTGAAGCCTCCTCAAGACCATCGTACCAGATCTCATGCCAAAGGATGGCTGCCCGAATGAGCTCTGTACTGACCAGCGAGGCCTAGATACCTATTAGCAAGGGTCTTCTGTAGGTCAAAACCCAATCTACCTGATCGACGATTGTCGCAGAATGTTCCCGCATCTTTGTCATGATATTCTCGGCCACAGCCTTCCGGCTCGCAACATTGGATTTCGCTGCAACAGTCAATGGGTAGATGAGAGCTTGTGGGTGTGCCTTGCCGATGTCGTTTAGTAATCGAACGATAAGCTGCTGTATGATGGCGCGCGGAGTTTGGACACGAGCGATGATCTGAGCAGTGTGAGCGACCGCTGATGGGAAGACTCAGACAGCGCACTTGCGGGATGACCTCAAGCCATACATCGATGCTGACGGTGTGGATGCCTTGCGAAATCGCGGCACTGACACCGGCTTGATATCCGTAAGTGAACCAGAGCGTGAGTAGCCGAAGGGTGTCTTGTAGAGAGTTGCCTGGTGAGAGCGCGATGGACCGCAAGAAGCCTGTATCGTCAGCAGCAAGCATTGAAATGGACATACCTTCCACGGCCGGGATGATGTATGTTGTGAAGTGAGCCGATATGAGACCCTGCTGCGACACTTCAAGCTGAGTGATCGCCTCAAAATTGGCAAGTGCCCATGTGTGCCAGGCTTGATACCAGTCTGGGTCGAGTTCTGTAGCTACGGAGAAGTCGCTAAGGATCGGTGAGGGGTCAGACTGGTCTTTGGTCAGCACTTAACGTGAGTATGGCTCGGAGACTTACGTCATAGCTCGTCTCCCTCAGAGCTGCCTGCCATTGGCCCAGTTCCACAAGACACCTTGCCAGCAGTTTCGTGTACTCCCCGTACAGCTTAGCATCGGGTAGTACCAATCGCCCCGTATTGTCCCTCTGTCCGAGACCAATATCGTCAGAGAGCTGAACGGTGAAGTCCCGGAGGTATTGCAGTGTTTCGACCAGTTCTTCGCGCGCATCATCGCGAATGCCTTTCGCCCAGGCAAGGCGGAAATACGCGAATATGACGGGGGGAGGGGCGCGAGCTCGATTCTGATTTGCGACCTGTCACTTTGATACTTCTTTGATCGGCTCGACGTACCTCTGGATCCAATGCATTATACGAATTGCCGACAAGCGATGTCAGCGTCTTCTCCGCCAGGTTCAGGCGGTCCGAGGTGCGGCAAAGATCGGCAAAGTCGATCCAGGTTTCCACGTCTTCATGGGGACTGAGGACAAGCGAGCGGACCTGTAGGACGCGCTGCCAGACCTCGACGTCGCGCTCGCACTCTTCAAGCCTGTGCTTTGGTGTCAGAGATGAGACTGCTATCAATCCTCGAATACTCACCTTTTGTGCCAAGTCCGGCGTTGTGTGGCTTGACGGTCAGGCTCCTCCACGTGACCTTTGTACGAAATGATCTCCTCCAGCTCAGCAAGCATTTGCACCCGTACAACCACACTGCGCCGATCAGGATCAATTCCCGCCTTGAAAGCAAGCGGACTCACTCGTATGCCCGGCCATAGCTTTCCCCTGTGAGGGAGGTCAACTCCGGATCCAGCCTCTCTCTGGCCCTGGTGATGTGCCTCAATGCCGACGAGTACTGATTCCGGTTGACCGCGATGATCGCCTTGAAGAAGTTGCGATCCGCTGACTCATTCTTCATGGCCCCGATGTAATCGTCCATCAAATCCCATTGGTAGAGAGACCAAGACGCGGCTGCCGCGAGGGGAGCTATCTGCTTCTTCTCGTCCTGCGTGGCATTCGCCCATCTGATCTGGACAAAGTCCGACAATTCTTCCCAATCGCCAAGCGCGTGCAAGCATTGGAGCTTCCCAATGGCGATGGCGGATTCGTCAAACGTCGAGTCGGGATCGGTCGCGCGCTCGTTCCACACCTGCAAAGCCTCTTCCCACCGTCCGAGCTTTTCATACCAAAGCACGTCATGCGTCATCTCCATGTTGCCTTGAGCATACTCGAGTGTACCCCAGGCCGCGTCGCTTTGCTGAAGCTTCTGGTTGATACCGATGAGATCCTCGACAACTGCCTCCGAGGCGTCGACGAAAAACTCCATCTCCTTGTAATGCAAAGCTTTGGCGTACGCGTGAAAGACGGTTGCCTATGCGGCGAGTCAGCGGAGAAAACAAAGCGTGATGGAAACTGACGTAGTCTCCGAGCAGCCTAGATTCAATGGCGAACGCCTTGTCGTCGTGCTCCATGAACTCCGCAAGATTGAGGATCATATTAGCAACATCCGGTGGAACGCCAGGATTTGTCAGTGCTTGCTCGAGATTGCGTACGAGGTCCTCCTAAAAAGTAATCAGATGACTGGCTTCAAACCAAGACTGAGCTCGTACCTGGTAGCTTTCATACAGCTCGGTCCAGCACGAAACGAAAGCGACGTTGAACAGCTCCTTGGCGAACGACGGATTTACTGCCGCTAAAATTCCCGAAGCTCTGATAGCCTGTGACGGACTCTGTGACATGAGGTCGAAGCCTAGTCTCCGGATCCACTCGAGCCATTCAGCTTTGGTGGTCACGTTCGAGCAATCCCAGGCGGCCTTGAGCTGCTGTTGGTTGACGGGGAGCTTCGCTTGCTCAGCGGAGGCTGAAGCCCCATCAATTGGATCGTTGGCAAATCTAACACAATCAGCCGCTGCCTACGTCCGCAGTGTTCAGATGTACCGCTCAACGGGACCCAGATCGGGAGGTAAACGCTCGCGGTTGAGTAGCTTGGTAATGAGCTGATCATAAGCTGGATAGACGATCTTGTTCTCAATGAGTGCCTGATATCGTCAGCACCACATATTCAAGGATCTGATGCTCACCTTGTTGACCATAGGGATGAATATCGCATAGTCCGGACCAAACTGCAGACCGAGCACGCACAGCGTGTCCATAGCGATTGTCCGCAGCTCGCCGTCGCTGTTACCCAGAGTTCGAATGAGCGGATGGATGATCTGGGAGGCATGATCGCTAAAGTTGACCCTTCTGCAGAGTTGCCCCGTTGTCCGTAGAGCTGCCTTGCGCAGGTCGTCGGGGCTTAAAGGATTCTCGAAGCTCCGCACAATGACCGGAAGAACCAAATGGAGGTAGTCCTCGATGCTAGAGCCGAAGACATAGAATGCCCGCAGAATATGGAGTAGCGTATTGAGCCGGCTGCTTGTAACGTGTTCGGCGGACAGATCACCATCGAACGATCGGAGAATCTGCTGGAGCAGCTTTGGGAGGTATGCCTTAAACTCGCCTTCGACCGCACGCGCCACTGCTTCGACGAGCTGAATGATCCTGATCTGTAGACTCGCAGTCTGACTCCAGAAATCATGGACGAGGGCAAAGATATCGGTGAGATAGTTGCGGATGTGCTGCTTGACAACAGTGACCAGATTGGCCAGATGATTCAGGTAGACTTCGGGGCGATTGGTCTGTGACGTCCTGATCACACCAAGGAAGGCAGGCAGGACCTTGGGGGGTGAGTTGACGCCAGCTTTATGGGCTTACCTGGGGGAGGAAAGCCACACAGCGTAGGCGTTGGGTCCTAAAGATCAACATGACAGCCTCAATCGCTTGATGGTGGTGATCCTTGAGGCTTGCATCGTTAAGAACGTTGACAAGCGAATTGAATACGACGATCTGGTAATAGTCGTCGTTTGATGGGGTTTGAGCGTTCATGAGCAGGGTGATGTCGGTGATCCGGGGACCAGATGTCTCGGCGTTCGGATCGTCGATACCACCTTGGAGCATCTGTACGAATTTGAGCTTTCTGAAATCTACCTAAAAATCACTGACCTTATGCTTGAAAGGATCAAGGGCGCCCAGCAAGCCCATTGTCCGGATCGTCTCAAGCCGTATGGCCTGCGAAGTCTCGGTTCTTAAGAATCTGAACAAGACGCCCAAAAGTTGCGGATATTCCGTGTACGGGGTGATAACTTCGCCACTGTTGGATACGAGTTGACCAAGGGTTTTCAATGCCGCATCCCGCTTGAGATTCGGCGTTTGATCGTTGAGCAGCTCGACCACGAGGCTGAGGACACCCTGAGCACTCGGTACCAGCTCCTCGCCAGCGACACGGGCCAGCTCGCCGATACATGTGACGCAATGTGCCGCCACAGGTATCGAGGTCTGAGGAGAACTGGCAGTTCGTAAGAGGATGGTGAGGATTGTAGGGGCATAGCTCTTGACGAGGCTTGCAGCAGCGCCGATCAGGAGACAGAGTAGCTTTGCGCTTTCCTCTTTCTGCTTACTTCAAGGCCACGGCATTAGCGTCTTCTTGAGTTCAAGCTTTGTGCTTACATGGCAGTCGAGTACTCAAGCTCAGTGATGAGATTGATGAGAGATTTCCGTAATGGCGGCATGACATACGCCGGGTTGTGTACCGCCAGTCGTCCGATAATGCCAATGGCAAGCTCTCTGTTGTGAAATACCTCATCGTTTAGTGCGATGAAGAGGCATCGGATGTCCTCCGCTTGCGCCAGATGCCGATCGAACTTTTCATCAAGATTTTCGAGCACAGTCCGACGGATCAGGGGATCTAAGGCAGGTTAGCATTTCATTCCATTCCGACGACCCAGGCAACCCACTGGGATCGGTAATGCCAACGGTCAACAACTTCTCCAGAACATCGCTGACAATCTCGATAGAATGGCTGCTCATCTGATGGCAAATCGGGTCTTTGATGAACAGCTGGGTTGACGCAAGGACCGCTTCCTTTCGGACATCCGGACTGTCGTGCTCCAAGTACGGCAGCACAGCATCCCGAACGAACTCGTTCAGGATGTGGCCTGACAGCAAACCGTCAGCGAGTAAGATGGCGAGGGAAGATGGACAGACCGCTGAATTCAAAGGTGCCTAGAATCCTAAGAGCGAGCACCAAGGTATCTATCAATTGACCGCCAGCGGATGCCTGCGGCCAGTAAGCCATGGGGAAAGCATTCGACGTGATAAATACCTGAAGCAGATTCAAATCTCGCGCCACATTGGATGAACCCCTTGGCGGCTCCGCTCCCAAAGGTCGAAACGGTTGCCCAACAAGAATCATTGAAAGACTGTCCAGTAGCCGCTCTGATACGACCATCAGCTTTAGTGCTGGCATCAGGGGAGAGACAGTTCACCCTGTATGCTCCGCAACAGCGGTGGAATGTGGCGCGCTATCACCTCCAAGGCATGATAGAGCGCCTCACTCAAGCCCCAGGGGAACATCAAGTCAAGCACCTCATGCATTTGTCGAGTAAGCATAGGTCCGACCGAGGTGGTGAGCATGGCGAGACATTGGAAGATCGGTGCTTCGAAAGGGGCGTTCTTCTTCCTATGAATGTCAGCGAGGGTTTACGAGAGGGACGCACCCTCGTTGCCGCAGATGGTCCTTGATAACCTTGACGATGTCATCAATGAATGGCCGCATTTTCGAGGCAAGCTGGACTGCCATATGTCCAAGCGCGACATACGCTGCACCACTTCAGCCGGTGGTAACTGAGAGATTACGCACCGATATCCCGATCAGTCGGTTTTCCTAATGCTTGCAAGAGGTAACCCATGCTCCGATGTAAGTAGTGCACCTCGAACTCGTCACTGTCGTAGGTCCCCATGCTCGGGATGAGGGTGATGACCGCTTTCCGCACAGACACCTCTTTACTGTCTCGGAACTTAAGGGTAAGCTCGCAAATGGTCTTGTAGTACTCGGCCATCGACTGCGATGCAAGTCAGTTCTGCTCCTCTGAAATACCTTACAATCTGCTGATTTTGTATCATCGCGCCAAAGGCAAGCAAGGATCCAAGAATCGTATCCGTCGAGCTCGCCCTTAATAGCCCCGACCTAGCCTCGCCAAACAGCTTGCGGTATGTTTCGTCCGGCGATTTCTCCCGAGTCTTGATGATATCGAGGCAGGCGGATAGCAGCATCGAAGCTCGTTCTCGCACCATCGTCTATCAGGATATTAACGACATTCCGACATGTTGCACTCACCCTCGAGTCGCGCAGCGGGATCCAGATCTGGTCAAGCACGCCCGGGACGGATGAATAAAATAGGCCGGGAGCGTTTTGGGCGAACTGATGCAGGATGAGGACGCCGCTGAAACGTCCTACCTCTTGTTTTGACTCTGTGTCAAGTCGTCAGCCAAGCAGTCTGCAGTGCGAAAGCTGACGTGCCTTCAAGCATCTGCAATGCCTTCCCGATTTCGATAGTAAACCACGCCTCGCCCAAGCTGAGTTCGGCCATTTTCACCATCTTCCCTGTGGTTCTATAAGCCTGGTTGATTCACAGCATGGAGGAGCAGCTCTTGCCGACGACATGGGCAGCTGCGACCATCACCGAAGAGTCGTTACATGTCACCAGTGACCGGAGATCTACACAAATAGTCAACCCTGTAAGGTATATGACAGAGAGACTCACACTCGTAGAGTCTCCATTGTCTGGCAACATCGTTGGTGGCATCGATCATCTTGTCTGCGTAGCGTCAGACTCGGCTTACAATTTGCGGCAGCTTCAGGGCTAACCGATACCAGCGACGGCCCCGAGACGCTCGTAACCATTATTGCTCCTCGTGATGGGGAACGTTCGATGGAAGATATCCGTCCAGAGACCTTTGAGGTCATCCGCATTTGAGTGCTCTTGTGCGTAGATGGTAATCTGAGGAGTCACCATCAGCTCAATTGGGTCAAAGGGAGAAGATGGGACTGACGAAAGAGCGGAGGTCCTCGGATGCTTGCGAGCGGACCTCATCGTGTCTGTTGAAGACGGTGAGCAGTATGTAAAGGATATGAGAGGTGACAGTAGCTCACTTATTGGTGAGACGGGAGAAAACATTGTCGAGCACGTCGACAGCGTCGGCTTGCTCATACATCTGAGCCTACCATCTGGAATTGGGAGGTGTTCGGGAGGGACCCCAAGTCCGATATTGGGGATGGGATTTTGTCACAGCGCAGAGATTTAGGTCTCGCCGCGATATACGATTGAGAGGACCTGTTCTTTCTCGCGGATAGGTCTTCAAGATGATTTGTCGGAAAGGCAACTCGCTGCAAACTCCTTTACAGCATCGTCGTCAGGCACTGGTCCCAGCTGGGATAAAGTGGTAGGCGCGCCTCTTTTAGTCAGATCACAAACATTCGTTAGGCACGAAGGTCAAGCTAAGCGAAGGTGGAATGAGTCTGGTTTCGCCTGCAACTTGACGAGAACGACGTGCTCAATCTTGCATATGCTTACCGAGTCTCTCCGGCAATATGGCGTTGAGGAAGCTACAAGGTCAGCAATGCGCTCTTTCGGTCTGTGCGGCGCTCACTTCAGCTCGTTCTCCTCGCACCAACCCTTCCCTCGCGACATTCAGCCGAAATCGACAAAACCCTCAAAACCGTGACCCAGGGCGTCGAGGTATTCGAACAAACGTTCGAAAAGCTGGGTCATGCGTCGAATACGACGCAAAAGGACAAGCTTGAGAATGATCTTAAGACTCAGATCAAGAAGTTGCAGCGGATGAGGGATCAAATCAAGGCGTGGTTGGGGAGTAGCGATATCAAGGACAAGACTTCGTTGTTGGATAATCGGAAGCTGATCGAAACGGTGAGTAGACTGTATTGGTCGTCTCAACAAGGAACTCTGGTTCTCTTCATGCGAACCTCGATGAGAACGCTCTGCTGACAATTATCCTTCCCGTTCTGCCCATTCCTTCGCCTGTAGCAAATGGAGCGCTTCAAAGCTTTGGAGAAGGAGATGAAGATGAAGGCCTTCTCGAAAGAAGGTCTCATCGCTCAGTCCCGCCTCGATCCGGCAGAGAAGGCCAAGCGCGACATGATCGACTGGATTGGCAATACTACCGATGAACTTAGTCGGCAGATCGAGCAGACCGAGGCGGAGGCTGAGCAACTTCAAACGGGGAAGAAGAAGAAGACGACCGGGGATCGGTTGGGCGAGCTGGAGACGCTCAATGAAAGACGGACATGGCATATTGGACGGTTGGAGATCGTGCAGAGGATGTTAGAGAATGGGCAGTTGCAGATGGAGCTAGTGGAAACGATACAAGAGGACGTGAAGTATTTCGTTGAGGCAAATACGGTAAGCTTGACACCTCAGTGGATGCTGCAAAGTGCTGATACGCCCATGCAGGAGGAGGACTTCGACTATGATGCGGGCATCTACGACGACCTCAATCTCCAGGACGAGGAGGACTTCACTCAAGAATTCTTGCACAATGACGACGTCTCCAACCTGGATTCGGAATCAGTCACAGACCCGTCCGACGCTCCGAAGACACCGGCAAAGGAAGAGCGGGAGAAGAAGTTGACTCCGACGAGCAAGACAGTTGTTACACCTCTGGACGAGCAACCGCCTAGTCCGGTGGCGAAGAAGCAGCCATTGAGAAAGCCAACAATGGAGGGCAAACCCGAGCCCGTATCTGCAGCCGCACCGGCTCCTCCAGTGGCCCCGTCGAAGCTGCCCCCGAAGCCAGTGGAGCCTACACCTATAGCTGTAGCACCTCCGCCAAAACCTGCAGCTCTTCCTCCTATCAGGTATGCTGCTGCTGCGGCGGCTGCAGTCGCTGGCAGCCAAAGTACGGCGACTGTCCCTACTGTCCCCATTCCTGCCCCAGCACCTACTGTCCCAGCATCGTTACCTTCACCTGTCGAGGCAATAGCTTCGCCAGCAAAGCCAAAGAAGGAGCCATCGCTACCTCCCGCACCGGAAGAAGCACCTGTGTCGGAGGAGAAGCAAAGCCCTATACCGGCATCGGAGAGCCCTCTGGCGGTGTCACCCAGCCCGAGACCCGCGCAATCACCTTTGCCCCAGGTCAACGTGAGCTCTCCGCTGATTTTAGCCGAATCCTCAGTTGAATATCTCTTAGGGTCACGCGCCCCTGCCACCTCCTGGCATACCAGCCTCACGATCACCTGCACCTCAATCCTCTTCACAGGCTCTTGTCGACCAATTCATGTCGCCTCCAATCGTCAACGGGACCTCCCCTCTCTCAGCTGTTGGCTCTTCGCTCCCACCGCCTGGCTATGCACCTCACGCGGAGAGCTCCCGCGCCGGATCTGCTTATTCTGGCCAAAGCCCAAGACTACCTCAAGGCGTACTCGGAAACCTCATGCAAAGCTTCGATGCGGCGAAGGAGCTTTGTGAGTACAGCTCAGTCCTTCTGGAAATGAGACTGATATCTCCAGCTGAGCAGCGGGCTGGAGATGTGAATGAGCTACATTCCGCACTGGATGGGAGCTACGCAAATGCACCTCAGCAGATCGATGGAGAGCCGTGAGTCACCAAAATCGCGAAGATGTGTAGACGCTGAATGGAACAGACCCCGGTACTACCACCCGAAGAATCCCACCAAGACTCCTTCCTACTATCCTCAGTCCAAACCTCCCATACTCGACGATAAATCCATCTACCAACGACTCGAGCTCGATCAACTCTTCTATATCTTCTACTACATGACGGGGACCTATGAGCAGTACGTCCCGCACCGCTTTTTTTCACCTGCTGATGACGGTGTCAGATGGCTCGCAGCGAGAGAATTGAAACGGCAAAGCTGGCGATTCCACAAGCAGTATCTGACCTGGTTCCAACGGGCACATAACCCTCAAGCCATCACCGAGGACTATGAGCAAGGAGGATACTTCTACTTTGACTGGGAGAACTCGTGGTGTCAACGGAAAAAGAGCGATTTCCGATTTGAGGTGAGTCCGCCATTTCCACTTTGCACACGCTGATGGGGACATAGTATCGGTGGTTGTCGGATCACTGAGGCCCTAAGGCGTGTAGTGTAGAGTACAACTGAGGCTAGTCATTTCTAATGGCCAGCTAGACGCGAATAGATCTATTTGAAGCTGACAAATGACTCTGCTTAAAAAACCCACTTATACGCACTGTGAGCAGTGATTACGTATGATTGAGCACAGACCACCACCAACTCCACCCGAGCATCCTTTGAAGACGTCCAACTTCGCCATTATTACATCTTCCTTACCGCTGCAGCTACAGCGTTCATCTCATGACCATGCCTGTGAAGTCTCTTCGCGCGCAATCCCTCCAATTTCTGGAGCCCCTCATCCTAGCGCTGGTCCCTCATCGTCATCGGCAGTCCACCCATCGCCGTCTTCACCTTCTGGCAGCTATCTATCGCCATATCGCGTCCAACCGCTATTGGGATCGCTACCCCAAGGTCAATCCCAACATCAACAAGCCTTCCGAATGTCTAATTCCCCGCTAGTTCGTCTTGTCGCATATTTCGAGGACGACGTCATCTTCCAGTCTCAAACCCGCAAGCCCCATGCCTGTCTGCTGTACCAATTAGGCGTCTTCATCTATCGGATGGCTCATGGACACACCTTGAACGTAATTGAGCGTACATGTCAAGTTGCCTGTCCGTCGTTCCCGTCCGTTGCCGGTCAAGCTGATCTGAGTTGCAGAGGGCTCTGTCCATATTTGGACCGGTAGATGCGTCATAGCCTTCCTCAGACAGCGCTCCCGCTTCATCTCCTGGCCAACAACTCGCCAGAGGAACGATATCAGGGTCAGCTTTATGGAGGAA
>JAABUH010001029.1_pt1 | contig 34365 bp, 30 predicted proteins | sample 5559121 | NCBI WGS metagenome assembly JAABUH01 (sample SAMN10711871, study PRJNA513364) | rock metagenome | isolation source: Antarctica rocks | place: Antarctica: Victoria Land, Battleship Promontory nord | collected 2015-12-28
GGCCGAAACCACCGATGTGACGGAACCGATCGCGCCGGAGCTCCAGGGCATCCTCGACGCCGTCTGCTACGCGCCGTGATCGCGGTCATGCCCGACCCAGCTCAGCCCAAATGGGCAAAGTCGAGGAGGATCAGGAAGGTGAACAGGGTCGTCAGCCCGAAGGCGAAGTTGCGCCGTTTCAGCAGCGAGAACTTGTAGAGCGGCAGTTCCACCCTGCCCTCGTTGACCACCAGCAGCGGCAGCGCCGTGGCGGACACCAGGGCCAGCACGCAGATCAGCCGCGAGTTGAACCAGTCCAGGCGGTCGCCCTGTTCGAGCAGGGTCGTCAGCGCGCCGAACCCGGCGACGACCAAGAGCGCGCCGCGCCAGTCGAACTGGCGGATGCGGTCGTACCGTGGAGGCTGCTGCGCCACGCCGTGCCAGACGAGCAGGCCGGCCAGCGCGCACAGCGGCAGGTCCTCGTAGAACGCGAACTGCCAGCCGACGATGTCGGTCCACAGCGCCGCCAGCGCCGCCGAGACGTTCGGCCCGAACGTCGCCGTCAAGGCGTAGGCGGCCAGGCCGTACAGCCGGACCGGCGGCGGCAGCACCTGCAGCGCCACCGTCAGCAGCAGCGGGATGGTGAAGCCGGAGGCGAGGCCCTCGACGAGACGCAGGCCGTACAGGACGGCGAGATTGGGCACGAGCGGGATGCAGACCGTGGACGCGCAGCTCAGCACGATGGCGAACAGGGCGAAATGGCGGATCGACACCGTGACGGCCCAGAACGTCGCGATCGACATGCCGATCACCTGGCCGGTGGAGAACAGGCTGGTGAGCCAGGTGCCGGGGTCGTTGCTGATGCCAAGCCCGCCGCGCAGGTCGATCAGGGCGGCTCCGATGACGCCGTCGTTGAACTCGACCGTGAGGGCGGCGAGCAGGACGCCCAGAAGGCCGAGAAGCGGCTTCAGTTCCAAACCAGCCTCAATGCCGACGCTTCGTGGGGCATTCCTAAATAGTGACGGCTCCGTAAGGAAGCGAGGGTTTTTACGGTGTCGGGCTCCAGAGCCCATTCCAAGGCTTTATCGGTTTTCCAAACTTTTTGGAAGGTGGCGCAGCGTCATGCGCATGATGGCAGGCGCAGACCTGGATCGCTGGAGAGCGGGGCGGGGCCTGATCTATTGGGAGAACCCGGACAAGGCGCTCCGGCCGGTCCTGCGCCGGCTGGCGGCGCACACCGGCGACACTCGCAACATCTGGGGAGAACATGTCATGGACATCGGCTTCATCGGACTTGGCGCCATGGGAAGCGCCATGGCCCGCAACCTGGTCAAGGCCGGCCACACGGTCCGCGCATGGAACCGGTCGGGCGGCAGGACGGTCGACGGCATGGCGATGGTGCCTTCGCCGCAGGACGCCTTCCAGTCGGAGGTCGTCTTCACCATGCTGTCCGACGACCCTGCGATTCGCGAGGTCCTGCTGGACCCCGGTGTCCTCGGAACCGCCCGCGAGGGCGTGGTCCACGTGGTGACCGCAACCATCTCCGTCGACTTCGCCGACGAACTGGCAGCCAGGCACAGGGACGCGGGAGTCGGCTACGTGTCCGCGCCCGTGTTCGGCCGGCCGGATGTGGCAGCGGCCGGGCAGCTCAACATCATGGCCGCCGGCGAGCCGGCCGCGGTCGACCGGGTGCGCCCGCTGCTGGATGTGCTGGGCAGGAAGACCTGGGTCATGGGAACCGAGCCCAGGCAGGCCAACGCGGCCAAGATCGCCGGCAACATGATGATCACGATGGCGATCGAGGCCATGGCGGAGGCGGTGGTGCTGACCGGCAGCAACGGCGTCGCGCCGGACGCCTTCTTCGAGCTGATCCTGGGCTCGCTGTTCGGGTGCAGGGCCTACGAGACCTACAGCGGCAAGATCGCCACGGGCGACTACGAGCCCGGCTTCCGCATGCAGCTCGGCCTGAAGGACCTTCGGCTCGCCACCGAGGCCGCCACGAAGGCGGGCAAGCGGCTGCCGATGCTGGACGCGGTGCGCACCCGCATGGCGGAGGCCGTGGATGCAGGCATGGGCGACAAGGACTGGTCCGGCGTCGCGGGCTACACGATCAGCCGGCCGGCATGAGCCGACGGGAGGCTCGGCTGGCATCGTCCGGAACCGACGCCGTCTCGCCCGCAGTAACAGCGGCCCTTACAGTTGACCTGCCAGCAAGCAAGGCTGGGCTCTGCCCAGACCCGCCAAAGGCCGAGGCCTTTGGAAACCATCTGCTTGAGAAGGCGGATTCTCAAGGCTTGGCCTTGAGCGGAGTCCAGAGGCGGAGCCTCTGGCCTTGCTTGCCGGACGGTTACTTTCAGGGGCATTGGTATGGGAAAACACCCGGCATGATCCTTTGTTTGTGATCTGTTCCAGCGATCCCAGGACCCGCTTCGACCGTGGCCACTCCGTCGGCGTCACCTGCCGCTGGTCATGGAGGCCTGGGGTCCACATGGCCTTCGGGGTTGCGCCATCCGCTTCCCGGCCGGGAACGGCGCGGGCACGATCGCGGCGTGCACCTGCCGGTTCCGCAACGAGGCGGCGTTGCGGACGGCCGGCGCCGCGCGAGGCCGCGCGGCGCCGCTGGTCTGGCACGATACTGGAGAGTGCGATGCCGCGTACCGGTCGTCCCCGGGAGTTCGAGAGAGACGCGGCTCTGGATGCGGCCATGCGGCTGTTCTGGGCGCATGGCTACGAGGCAACCTCGCTCGACCGTCTGAGGACGGCCATGGGAGGCTTGTCGTCGGCGAGCTTCTACGCGGCCTTCCGGTCCAAGGAGCAGCTGTTCCGCGAGGCGGTCCGTCGCTACCTCGACACGCATGGCCGCGCTGTCGCCAGCCTGTACGACGTCTCGCTGCCGCCGCGCGAGGCGATCGAGCGGGCGCTGCTCGCGTCCGCGCGGATGCAGACGGACGAGTCCCACCCGCAGGGTTGCATGATCGTGATGTCGACGGCGACGATCGCCCCCGACAACACCCACTTGCAAACCTTGCTCGCGGCGGAACGCGCCGCGAACCGGGCCGCCATTGCCGCCTGCATCCGACGCGGGATCGATGACGGCGAGCTGGCCCCCGACATCGACTCGGACTCGACCGCCGCCCTGTTCGAAGCGCTGCTGGTGGGCCTGTCCACCCAGGCGCGCGACGGCGTCCCGGCCGCCCACATCGAAGGCGCCATCGCCGGCGTCATGTCCGTGTGGGACAGCCTGCGCCGCGCCGATCCCTCCCGGGCGCCGCGCACGCGCCAGCACCGGAACCGGCCGGCCGTGGGGACAGGATCCGCAGGGAGGATGGATGACGGACGATGATGGCGCGATCCGGGTGAACCGCGCGCCGGTGCTCACCCTGTGGGCGGCGATCGTGGCAGAGCGACTCGGGCACGACGAGGATGCGGCGATGACCCTGGGAAGGGCCGTGGCGGGCGCGAGCGCGCGCGTGAAGGCCCGCTCGATTGGCCTGGAGGAGAGGCGGGACGACGCGGACAGGCTGGTTGCGCGCGGGCAGGACGCGCCCGGGCAGGTCGCCCGCACGGTTCGTCTGCTCGGGCGCGACGTGCCGGTCGTGGAGCGGCGGGGCAGCGACCACGCCCTGGACCACGACCGGGCGGCCTCGCCGCAGGCTGCGCGTGCCTACGTCGAAAAGGCGTTCGGGCCCCACCTGCCAGCGGTGCGCCTGGCGATGGAGGCGCTGGCCGACTCCGTCGCGCCGCAGGAGCTGAACCGGACGGGGTTCCGGCTCTACGAGCGGTTCCGCCCGGAGGTGCCGCCGGGCACGAAGGGGTGGGGCGCCAAGGGCGTGCTGGACCTCGGGCGGATCGCGCGCGCCGCGTCATGACCGGTCGAGCGGCGAACGGGCACTTTCACTCTCACCAAGTGCAGGCGGAGCAGACGCCGCTTCGCCGCCCGGTGTGCCGGCATCCCGACCGCTGCATGTCCGACACGGGGTGATGGGCTGCCGCCTGGTCTCGCTGCCGTCGGTGCGGACGCCCAACGATTTCAGCCATCAGTCCCTGAGTGTGACGGGCGGAGCAAGCAAGGCCAGAGGCTCTGCCTCTGGACTCCGCCAAAGGCAGGCCTTTGGAATCCGGTTGCTTAGGGAGCGGGTTTCCAAAGGCCTCAGGCATGGCGGGTCTGGGCGTAGCTGGCCAAAGGTTCGATGGCCCGCTTCGGCCATTGGAATGGCCAGCGGAGGGAGAGCCCGGCCTTGCCTGCCGGTCGTCGCCCGCACGCCGTCACCGCCGGTCGCCGTCCCGTTGGCGTCGTGCCGCCAGAGAGCGCCTGACGTCGTCGACCGCGGAGTCGAGCAGCGCCGTCATCGCCGCTCGCGCCGCCTCCGGCCGGCGGGCGCGGACCGCGGCGAGCACCGCCTCGTGCTGGCCCAGCGAACGTTCGGTGGCCCGCGCGACCGGGTCCCAGCTCAGCCGGAACGAGGCCGACAGCGCGGACTCGATCACCGCGCCGAACGAGGCCAGGAAGTGGTTGTCCGCGCAGGCGAGCACCGCCTCGTGGAAGCGCAGGTCGGCGGCGACGGGGTCGCCTGCGCCGCCGACGGCGCATGCCATGTCGCCGAGCGCGTCGGCGATCGCCGCCAGGTGCGGGGCCGTCGCGCGCTGCGCGGCCAGCGCCGCGACCGCGGGCTCGACGATGTGGCGCAGCTCGAACAGCCCGTTGACGAAGGTGTCCGTGGGCGCCGCCGCGAGGTGCCAGGACAGCACGGCGGTGTCGAGCATGTTCCACTGCGCCTGCGGCCGCACGGTGGTCCCGAGCTTGCGGCGCGCGACGATGAGCCCCTTAGCGGCGAGCAGGCGCAGCCCCTCGCGCAGCGCGGGACGCGAGACTCCGAGGCGGGCGCACAGCTCGAACTCGGAGGGCATCGCGGCACCGGGGGCGGGACGGCCGGCCACGATCTCGCGCCCGAGCTGCTCCGCGACGCGCTCGCTGAGGCCGTGCGGCGGCGGCGCGTCGCCTGGCGGAACAATTCTCTTGTCAGACATGAAAGCGCGTCTCTAGTCTCCTGCCAAACGGACCACCAGCGCCCTGGCGGCGCCACGGGCGCGCAGGATGGTCGAATTGGGGAGGCAAGCCTATGGTCCGCTCGTTCGGTCGTGTCGGCCTGATGTCCGCCGCCGCCACGCTGGCGGTTCTCGCCGTGCCGACGCTCTCCCCCGCCCGGGAGGGCGGGTCCCAGGTCGTGGGGACCCAGTCCAGCGAGACCTGCGTCAACCCCGCGCCGAGCAAGGCCGCGCTGGCCGGCATGGTCGTGGGCTTCTCGCAGTCGGAGAACGAGCAGAACCCGTTCCGCGCCGCAGAGACGCAGTCGGTGAAGGACGCGGCCGCGGCCGCGGGCGTCAAGCGCCTGCTCTACACCAACGCCGCCGACAGCCAGGCCAAGCAGGTCGCCGACATGCAGAGCATGATCGCCCAAGGGGCGCAGGCGATCATCGTCGCCCCGCTCAACGCCACCGGGCTGCAGCCGGCGCTGGAGCAGGCGGCGGCCAAGGGCATCCCGGTGGTCACCATCGACCGCGAGACCGCGGGCACGCCGTGCCAGCCGGTGATCACCTTCCTCGGCTCGGATTTCCGCGCCCAGGGCGTGCGCGCCGCGGAGGCGCTGGCCGAGGCGACCGGCGGCAAGGCGAAGATCGTCGAGATCCAGGGCGCCTACGGCAACAGCGTCGAGACGCAGCGCACCGAGGGCTTCGCCGACGGCCTGAAGGCGCATCCCGACATGCACCTCGTGGCGGCGCAGACCGGGAACTGGTCGGCCACCGACGCGCAGCGCGTGACCGACCAGGTGCTGCTCGCCCACCCCGACGTCAACGCGCTGTACGCCCAGGCCGACGTGATGGCGCTGGGCGCCATGACTGCCATCACGCAGTCCGGCCGCGAGCCGGGCCGCGACATCAGGATCGTCTCGATCGACGGCACCAAGTCGTTCGTGCAGGCCATCGCCGAGAACCACGCGCAGGCCGACATCGAGACCAACCCGCGTTTCGGCACGCTGTCGTTCCAGGCGCTGGCCGACTGGTTCGCGGGCAAGCCGGTGGCGCGCACGACGATCATGATGGACGCGCTGTACACCTCGGCCAACGCGCAGGACTCGCTCAAGAGCGGCGCGCCCTACTGAGCCGGTCGGTGACGGCCGCGCGAAGGAAGGAAGGCCAGAGGCCCATTGCTTGGAAGCGGGGCCTCTGGACTCCGCCAAAGGCCAGCCTTTGGAAACCTCCCCTTAAGGAACGGGTTTCCAAAGGCCTCAGGCCTTTGGCGGGTCTGGGCAGAGCCCGGCCTTGCTTGCTGCCTGACGGACATCCCCGGGCATGACCGCCCCGCCGCTCCTGGAGACGCGCGACGTCGGCAAGTCGTTCGGCGCGGTCCACGCGCTGCGCGGCGTCAGCCTGGCGGTGCGGGCCGGCGAGGTGCACGGGCTGATGGGCGAGAACGGCGCGGGCAAGTCCACGCTGATCAAGATCCTCACCGGGTTCCATCGTCCCGACGGCGGCGCGGTGCTGCTCGACGGCCGGCCGGTGCAGCTCGACAGCCCGCGCACCGCGCAGCGCCTCGGCGTGGCCGCGGTGTACCAGGAGATCAACCTGATCCCCGAGCGCAGCGTCGCGGAGAACGTGTTCCTCGGGCGCGAGCCGAGGCGCGGACTGCTGATCGACCGGCGGCGCATGGAGGAGGAGACGGCACGCATCCTCGCCCGCTACGGCCTGGCGATCGAGCCTTCGGCACGGCTGCGCTCGCTCGGGCTGGGATTGCAGCAGATGGTGTCGATCGCGCGCACCGTGTCGCTCGGCGCGCGGGTGGTGGTGATGGACGAGCCCAGCTCGGCGCTGAACGGGGCGGAGGTGGAGACCCTGTTCGGCGTGGTCGAGGCGCTGCGGGCCGAGGGCATCGGCGTGGTGTTCGTGAGCCACCGGCTGTCGGAGTGCTACCGGCTGTGCGACCGGCTCACCGTGCTGCGCGACGGCCGCTCGGTGCGCAGCGCCACGCCGGCGGAGCTGCCGCGCGAGGCGCTGATCGCCGCGATGCTCGGGCGCGACGCGGCCCCGGCGGCCGGCCCGCGTGCGCCCGCGGCGGCGTCGCGCGCGGATGCGCTCGCCGGACCGGGGTCGGGCGGCGTGCCCCGTCTCGCGGTGCGTCATCTGAACTGGCGCAACCGGGTGCGCGACGTCTCGCTCGCGGTGGGCGCGGGCGAGATCGTCGGCCTCGTGGGACTGCTCGGGTCGGGGCGCACCGAGACGCTGAAGGCGGTGTTCGGCGCCGAGCGGCGCGGCGGCGGCGACGTGGAGCTGGGCGGCGCCGCGCTCGACCCGTCCGGCCCCGCGGCGTCGCTGCGGCGCGGCCTCGGCTTCCTCTCCGAGGACCGCCGCGCCGAGGGGATCTTCCCCGGCCTGTCGGTGCGCGAGAACCTCACCGCCGCGGTGCTGCCGCGCATCTCGCGCTTCGGGGTCGTCTCGCGGCGCCGGCAGGACGCGCTGGTGGCGCGCTACGTGGCGGCGCTGGGCATCCGCACCGCGGGGCCGGGGCAGGCGATCGCGAAGCTGTCCGGCGGCAACCAGCAGAAGGTGCTGCTGGCGCGCTGCCTGTGCAGCGACCCGCAGGCGGTGATGCTGGACGACCCCACGCGCGGCATCGACGTCGGCGCCAAGGCCGAGGTGCATCGGGCGATCCGCGCCATGGCGAAGGACGGCCTCGGCGTGCTGGTCACCTCGTCCGAGATCGAGGAGGTGCTCGAACTCTGCGACCGCCTCGTGGTGCTGGCCGAGGGCGAGGTCGCCGGCGAGCTGCCTGCCGCCGGGGCCACGCCCGACCAGGTGCTGGCCCTGTTCGCGGCGCAGGATCTGCCGCCCGGCACGCCGAGGCAGACGCCGCCGACCGGGCCCGACGCCGCACCGGCCGCCCTGGCATGAGCGGCAGCGCCAGCCCCGGCCTGCCCACGCCGGGTGTGCCCGGCTCTGGTATGCCCGGCTCTGGTATGCCGAGCCCGGGTGCGCCCAGCCCGGGCCTTTCGCCGGCGGCGTGGTCGCGCGCCGCTCCGGCGGTGGCCTGGCTGAAGGCGCACAGCGTCTACGTGGCGTTCGCGGTGCTGGTGGGCTTCGACCTGGTCGCGACGCCGGGGTTCCGCAGCCCGTTCGTGCTGCGCAGCCTGCTGTTCCAGGCCGCGCCGGTGATCCTGATCGCGCTGGGGCAGAGCCTGGCCATCGGCACGCGCGGCATCGACCTGTCGGTGGGCTCGGTGATGGCGCTCGGCTCGGCGGCGATCGGGCTGTGCGCCGGCGCCGGCGCCTCGCTCGCGGCGGCGCTGGCCACCGGGGCTGCGGCCGGGGCGCTCAACGGCTGCCTGGTGGCGTTCGCGCGCATCGACCCGCTGATCTCCGGCCTGGCGCTGCTGGTGGCGGCGCGCGGGCTGGCGCAGGCGCTGCTCGGCGGCGCCCGCGTGGCCCTGCCGCCGGATCCGGCCTACGCCTGGCTGGGCAGGGCGACGCTGGGCGGGCTGCCCTGGGTGGCGCTGGCGGCGCTGGCGATCGCGGGGCTGCTCGCCTTCGTGGTCGCGCGCACCGTGTTCGGCCGTCACGTGGTGTTCGTGGGCGCGAGCCGCACCGCGGCGTTCCTCGCCGGCATGCCGGTGCGCTCCACCCTGGCGCTGGTCTATTGCGCAAGCGGCGCGCTGGCCGGGCTCGCCGGCATCCTGGCCACCGCGCGCCTGGGGGCTGCGGACCCGAACTACATCGGCGCCGGCGCGGAGCTGGACGCCATCGCCGCCGCGGTGATCGGCGGCACGCCGCTGTCGGGCGGGCGAATCTCGATCCTGGGCAGCGTGTTCGGCGTGCTGCTGCTCACCGTGCTCGACGCCAGCTTCATCATGAACGACGTCAACGCCACCTACGCGCAGATGCTCAAGGCGGTGTTCATCATCGCGGCGCTGTACCTCCAGCGCAGCGGCGGCTGAGGGCGCGCGCATGACCGCACTCGCCTCGCCGCCCCTGGCAGGGCACGGCCCCGGCGGCACGGCAGGGGCGGAGCGCCGCGCCCGCCTCGTCGCCCTGCTGCAGGCGCGCGGCGCGGTGCTGCTGCTCGGCCTCGCGGTGGCGGCGGCCAGCCTCGCGTTCCCCGACTTCCTGCGGCCGCGCAACCTGGAGGACATCGTCACCGCGGCGAGCTTCGTCGGCCTGGTCACCGTCGGGCAGAGCCTGGTCATCATCCTCGGCGGCTTCGACCTGTCGGTGGGCTCCATGGTCGGGCTCGGCACCGTGCTGGCCGCCTACGCAGCGCCGCACGGCTGGCCGCTCGCCTTCCTGGTGCCGGCCGCCGCCGGCGTGCTGGTGGGTCTCGTCAACGGCGCGCTGATCGCCCACGGGCGGATGGCGCCGTTCGTGGTGACGCTGGCGGCGCTGCTGGCGCTGCGCGCGCTGGCGGTGCTGCTCGCCGGGGAGAGCATGGTGATCGCCGATCCCGGGATGTTCGGGCGGATCGCGAACGGCCGCGTGCTGGGCATCGACGACCTGATCTGGATTCTGCTCGCGGCGTACGGGCTGGCGGCGGTGCTGCTCAACCGGACCGGCTTCGGCGCCGCGGTGTTCGCCGTCGGCGGCAACGAGGACGCGGCGCGGATGATGGGGGTGCGGGTGGAGCGCACCAAGCTGCTGACCTACGCGCTGAGCGGCGGGATGGCGGGGCTGGCCGGCGCGCTGCTGGCCGCCCACCTCAGCTCCGGGCTGTCGGGCGCCGGCACCGGCTACGAGCTGCAATCGATCGCCTCGGCGGTGGTGGGCGGCGTGCTGCTGACCGGCGGCGTCGGCACGCTGGCGGGCGCGCTGTGCGGCGCGCTGCTGCTCGGGCTGATCGACAACGTCATCAACCAGGTCGGCACGCTGAACGCGTCCTACCAGGGGCTGGCGAGCGGCGGCTTCCTGCTGTTCGCGGTGATCGTGCAGTCGGGCCTGACGCGGCGTCGCGAGGAACGCTCGCCGTGACCGCCCGCTCAGCCCGCGAACTCGTGGCACGCCGGGCCGTCGATCCCGGCATCCACGGCAAGCACCGCGCCGTCCGCGTCGCCGGGGCTGTCGAGGCCGGTGCGGGCGGTGGTGACGAACAGGGTGCGCGATCCCGGGCCGGCAAAGGCGCAGCTCGTCGGCTGGGACGCCGGCAGTGCCACCGTGCGGTCGACCCGGCCATCCGGGGCGTAGCGCAGCAGGCAGGACGCGCCCCACCGCGCGGTCCACAGGAAGCCGTCGGCATCGATCGCCGAGCCGTCCGGGGCGCCGGGGCCGCCGACCGCGAACGGGCGCGGCGGGCCGAGGGTGCCGGCGAGCGGGTCGAAGCCGTGGGCGTCGATGCGGTTCCGCATCGTGTCGGCGAAGTACAGGGTACGGCCGTCCGGCGCCCAGCACAGCGTGTTGGCGATGCCGATGCCGGCGGCGTGGCGCGACGTGGCGCCAAGGGCGTCGATGCGGAACAGCCCGCCGGTGCTGGCGGTGATCGGGATGTCGCCGCCGTCCGGGCCGATGTTGTTCTGCATGGTGCCGAGCCAGAGCCGCCCGGCCGCGTCGCAGCGCGCCTCGTTGGCCCGGTTGCCCGGATCGGGATCGGGCCGCGCCAGGGTCGCGAGCCGCGCGGGACGGCTGTCGTTCCCGGTGTGGTCCCCGGTGTCGTCGTCATCCTCGTCGAGCAGGGCGACCTGCGACGCCAGCGTGACCACCAGGCCGCCGCCGCGGCGCGGGATCGCGGCGGAGACCGGCTCCGGCATGGTCCAGCTTCGCGCAGGCCGCCCCGGCCGCCAGCGCAGCACCTGCCGGGCGGGGATGTCGACCAGGTAGAGCGCCTGGCGGCGTTCCGACCAGGCCGGGCCCTCGCCCAGGATGTGGTGTGTGGGAAGCGCCACGCTGACCGTCATCCGCCCCATCCTCCTGCCACCCGCCCTCCTGCCGCCCTCCATGATGCCGGCGCCGGCGGCACCGCGCGAGCGACCAAGGATCAGCGTCCATGAAGATCACCCGCCTCGTCACCTACATCGTGCCGCCGCGCTGGCTGTTCCTCAAGATCGAGACCGACGAGGGCGTGTCCGGCTGGGGCGAGCCGGTGGTCGAGGGCCGCGCCGAGACCGTCGCCGCGGCGGTGCACGAGCTGGCGGACTACCTGGTCGGGCGCGACCCGTCGCCGATCGAGGACCACTGGACCGTGCTGTACCGCGGCGGCTTCTACCGCGGCGGCGCCGTGCACATGAGCGCCGTCGCCGGCATCGACCAGGCGCTGTGGGACATCAAGGGCCGCGCGCTCGGCGTGCCGGTGCACCAGCTCCTCGGCGGGCCGGTGCGCGAGCGCATCCGCGTGTACTCGTGGATCGGCGGCGACCGGCCGGACGACACCGCGCGCCAGGCGGCCGAGGCGGCGTCGCGCGGCTTCACCGCGATCAAGATGAACGCCAGCGAGGAGATGCAGTACGTCGACAGCCACGCCAAGATCGACGCCGTCCTCGCCCGCGTGGCCGCGATCCGCGACGCGGTCGGGCCGGATTTCGGCATCGCGGTGGACTTCCACGGCCGCGTCCACCGTCCGATGGCCAAGCAGCTCGCTCGCGCGCTGGACCCGTTCCGGCTGATGTTCATCGAGGAGCCGGTGCTGAGCGAGCACGCCGAGGACCTGCGCGAGATCGCCAACCACTGCAGCACGCCGATCGCGCTCGGCGAGCGGCTGTACTCGCGCTGGGACTTCAAGGCGATCCTGTCCGGCGGCTACGTCGACATCGTCCAGCCCGATCCGTCCCACGCCGGCGGCATCACCGAGACGCGCAAGATCGCGGCGATGGCGGAAGCCTACGACGTGGCCGTCGCGCTGCACTGCCCGCTCGGGCCGATCGCGCTCGCCGCCAACCTCCAGCTCGACGCGGTGTGCTACAACGCCTTCATTCAGGAGCAGAGCCTCGGCATCCACTACAACGCCGGCAGCGACCTGCTCGACTACCTCGTCGATCCGCTGGTGTTCCATTACGAGGACGGGCACGTGCGCATCCCGCAGGGACCAGGGCTGGGGATCGAGGTCGACGAGGCGCGCGTGATCGAGCAGGCGAAGGTCGGGCACCGCTGGCGCAACCCGATCTGGCGGCATCGGGACGGGAGCTTCGCGGAGTGGTGAGGGAAGCGAGCAAGGTTGAGGCTCTGCCTCAAACTCCGCCAAAGGCTCGCCTTTGGAATCCATTACTTAAGCAAATCGGTTTCCAAAGGCCTTGGCCTTTGGCGGGTCTGGGCAGAGCCCAGCCTTGCTTGCTGTGACGCAGGCCTGCCTGATCATCGGCGACTGGGGCACCAGCAGCCTGCGGCTCTGGGCGGTCGCGGCGGACGGGGCCGTGCTCGCCGAGCGACGCTCGGACGAGGGCATGGCGGCGCTGGCCCCGGGGGCGTTCGAGGCGGTGCTGCGCGGCCATCTCGCCGGGTTCGGCGACGTGCCGGGGGACGTGGCGGCGCCGCTGCCGGTGCTGCTCTGCGGCATGGTGGGCGCGCGGCAGGGGTGGCGCGAGGCGCCCTACGTCGCCGTGCCGGCCGATGTCGCGGCGATCTGCGACAGGGTGCTGGGCGTGGCGGCGGCGGGGCTGGACGTGCGCATCCTCCCCGGCCTGTGCGTGCGCGGCGACCCGGCGGACGCGCCGGCGCAGGCCCCCGTGGAGGCCCCCGTGCAGGCCCCCGTGCAGGCTGACGTGATGCGGGGCGAGGAGACCCAGCTGCTCGGCGTGCTGCAGGCCGAGCCGGGGCTGTCCGGGACGGTGGTGATGCCCGGCACGCACTCGAAGTGGGTGCGGCTGCGCGACGGGCGCGTGCTCGGGTTCGAGACGGCGATGACCGGCGAGCTGTACGCCCTGCTGTGCCGGCACTCCGTGCTGCGCCACAGCGTGGCCGACACGCAGGCGCGGGGAGGACCGGCGGCGGACGCGGCGTTCGCTCGCGGCCTGGCGATCGGCCTGGAGGCGCCGCAGCGGCTCGCGCTGTCGCTGTTCGGCGTGCGCGCGGCGGGCCTGCTGCACGACGTGGGCGGCGAGGCGGCGGCGGCGATGCTGTCGGGGCTTCTGATCGGCGCCGAGGTCGGCGGCGCGGCGCCAACCGGCGAGGTGGTGCTGGTGGCGGGCGGCGTGCTGGCGGAGCGCTACGGCCGGGCGCTGCGCCTCGCGGGCTGCCGGCATCGCGTGGTGGACGCCGAGGCGGCGTCGCGCGACGGGTTGCTGCATGTGGCACGCCGGCTGTGGCCGGAGCGGATGGAGGCCAGGGAATGACGGAGAGCATGACGGAGGAGCCGGGCATGACGGAGCCTGGAGGCGGACCCTGGCCGGCGCTGCGGCGCAACCTGGTGGCAATCCTGCGCGGGGTGCGCCCGGACGAGGTGGTGGCGATCGGCGAGGCGCTGGTGGCGGCCGGGTTCGACGCGATCGAGGTGCCGCTCAACTCGCCCGGGCCGCTGGACTCGATCGCGCGGCTGGCGGGCGCGCTGCCGGCGGCGGTGCTGGTGGGCGGCGGCACCGTGCTCGGCGCGGCGGCGGTGGGCGAGGTGCACGCGGCGGGCGGGCGGCTGATCGTGGCGCCCAACACCGACCCGGCGGTGATCGGCAGGGCGGCGTCGCTGGGGATGGCCAGCCTGCCCGGGGTGTTCACGCCGAGCGAGGCGTTCGCGGCGCTGGGCGCAGGGGCGTCGGCGCTGAAGTTCTTCCCGGCCTCCGTGCTGGGCGCGGAGGGGATCGCGGCGGTGCGCGCGGTGCTGCCGCGCGGCGCGGTGCTGGGCGTGGTGGGCGGCGTCGCGGACGCGCATTTCGCCGCCTATGCCGCCTGCGGCGTGACGGTGTTCGGCCTGGGCTCCAGCCTCTACAGGCCCGGGCTCGACGCGGCCGAGGTGGGCGCGCGCGCCGCCGCCGCGGTGGCCGCCTACGACGCCGTGTTCGGGGCCGCGACGGGAGGCGTGCCCGGCGCGGTGCCGGGAGGCGTGTCCGGGGCCGGGGCGACGCGAGCCTAGCCGACTCGGCGGCCCCGGCCGCCGGCAACGCCGCACAAGCGGCGAACAGATCGACACACAGGGAAGATTCGCCATGCACACGACACGCCATCCGATCCGACTCGCCGCCCTACTGATCGCGGGAGCGGGCGCGGCCGCGGCGGTGCCGGCGTCGCCCGGCCGGGCCGCCGACAAGCAGGTGACGATCGCCTACATCCAGAAGCAGGGCGACCAGCAGTACTTCGTGGACGAGGCCGAGGGCGCACGCGCCGCGGCGAAGGAGCTGGGCGGCGTCAAGGTCAACGTGGTCAACGTGGCGATGGACGCCAACGCCGCGATCAGCGCGATGAACGTCATGGTCGGCCAGAAGGTCGACGGCATCGCCATCGTGGTGCCCGACCAGCAGATCGGCCCGCAGGTGATCGACATGGCGGCGCAGGCGAACATCCCGGTGCTGGCCTCCGACGACCCGATCGCCGGCAGCCCGGGCAAGGGCGGAGCCGGCGCGCCCGCGGCGTTCGTCGGCTTCGACGGCTACGACATGGGCAGCAAGGTGGGCGACGCGGCGGGCCTGCTGTTCAAGAAGGCGGGCTGGACGGCCGGCGACACCCGCATCATCGCCGCCTACGAGCAGCAGCTCTCGGTCTGCCAGGACCGCGTGCGCGGCGAGGAGGAGGGCTTCCGCAAGGCCGCCGGCTCGATGCCCGACATCATCCGGGTCGGCACCGACAATTCCGTGGTGGACGCGCAGAACCGCACCGCCGCGGTGGTCACCGCGAACCCTGCGGTCAAGCACTGGGTGGTGGTGGGCTGCAACGACGAGAACGAGACCGGCGCGACCTCGGCGCTGGCCAATGCCGGGATCGCGCCCGACGCGGTGATCGGCGTCGGCCTGGGCGCCTACCTCACCTGCAAGGACTGGCAGGCCGGGGCCGCGAGCGGCAACAAGGCGGCGCTGTTCATCAGCGGGCACGACGTCGGCAGCGCGGCCGTCAAGGTGCTGGTCGCGGCGATCCGCGACCACGCGGCGCTGCCGGCCAAGACGGTCGCCACCACGACGATCGTGACGCCGCAGACCTGGAAGGGCGTGATGGGCAGTTGCAGCTAGGGGGCGCGGAGCCATGACGGAAGGAAGGCCAGGGCTCCGCCCCATGCCCTGGAGGCGGGGACCCGCTGGGGGCAGCGCCCCCAGACCCGCATCTATTTGGGCCGGCGGCACGGACCGTGGCGCCGGGACTCCGCACCGGACAAGGGGTTTCCAAAGGCGAGCCTCTGGCGGGTCCCCGCTCCTCAATCATGGGGCAGGGCCCTCGCCTTGCTGTCCGAATCCGTCCCGTCAGGCGCCGGCATGACCGCGTCGCGCAGCCCGGCGGCGGGCCGGCCGGTGCTGGAGATGGCCGGGATCAGCAAGCAGTTCACCGGCGTCCACGCGCTGCGCGACGTGGCGCTGGTGGCGCGGGCGGGCGAGGTGCTGGCGTTGATGGGCGAGAACGGCGCCGGCAAGTCCACGCTGCTCAAGATCATGGGCGGCGCCGTGCTGCCGGACTCGGGCCGCATGCTGCTGGACGGCGCCGCGGTGTCCTACGACTCGCCGGCCAGCGCGCGGCGCGCCGGGGTGCGGGTGGTGGCGCAGGAGCCGGAGATGATCCGCGACGTCTCGGTGGCCGAGAACGTCCATGCCGGCGTCCTGCCCTCGCGCCGCGGCCGCTTCGACCGGGCCGGGCTGATGGCGCAGGTGGACGCCGACATCGCGCGCTGCGGGTTCGCGGACCTGATCGGCCCGGAGCAGCTCGGCGGCACGCTGTCGCCGGCGCAGCGGCAGGTGGTCGAGATCCTGCGCGCGCTGACGGGCGAGGCGCGGGTGATCGCGTTCGACGAGCCGACCTCGTCGCTGTCCGACCACGAGGTGGCCTCGCTGTTCCGGCTGATCGCGCGGCTGGCGGCGTCGGGCATCGCGGTGATCTACGTGTCGCACCGGATGCGCGAGATCTTCCAGGTGGCGACGCGGGTGCTGGTGCTGCGCGACGGCCGGGTGATCGGCGAGCGCCTGGCCAGCGAGACCAGCGACGCCGAGCTGGTGTCGATGATGGTCGGGCGCGACCTGGGCGCGATGTTCCACCACTCGCCGCACCGGCCCGGGCGCACCGTGCTGAGCCTGCGCGGCGTCAGCACCGCGGGCGTGCGCGACGTCAGCCTCGACGTGCGCGCCGGCGAGGTGGTGGTGCTGGCGGGGCTGGTGGGCGCCGGGCGCACCGAGCTGGCGCACGCCATCGTCGGCGACGTCAGGCTGACGGGGGGCGAGATCCTGGTGGAGGGCGCGCCGGTGCGGCTGGACTCGCCGCGCGACGGCATCCGCGCCGGGCTGTGCCTCGCGCCCGAGGAGCGCAAGGCGCAGGCGCTGCTGATGAAGCGCTCGGTGCGCGACAACATCTCGCTCGCCGTGCTGGGCCGGCTGAGCCGCTGGGGCGTGATCCGGCGCGGCGAGGAGCGCCGGCTCGCGGATCGGTTCGTGGGCGAGATGCGGGTGCGCACGCCGTCGATCGAGCGCGAGGTCGCCACGCTGTCGGGCGGCAACCAGCAGAAGGTGGTGCTGGCGCGCTGGCTGGCGCGGGAGTCGAAGCTGCTGATCCTCGACGAGCCGACGCGCGGCGTGGACGTCGGCGCCAAGGCCGACATCTACGCGATCATCGACCGTCTCGCGCAGGACGGCGTGGCGGTGCTGGTGATCTCCTCGGAGCTGCCCGAGGTGCTGGGCCTGGCCGACCGCATCGTGGTGATGCAGGGCGGGCGGGTGGCCGGCACGCTGGACCGGGCGGAGGCGAGCGAGGAGCGCGTCCTGAGCCTGGCCATCCTGGAGAGTGCGGCATGACCGAGACGAACACGTCGCCGGGCACCAGCCCGGGCATCGCCCCCGGCGCCGGGTCGAGCATGGTCGCGGCCGCGCCGCGGGCCGGGCGCGACCTGCGGCCGGACCCCGCGCCCGACCCGCAGGGCGGCCGGCACCGCGCAGGGCCGCGTCGGGTGCTGGCGGCGGTGGGGGTGCAGAACGTCAGCCTGCTGATCGCGCTGGCGCTGCTGGCCACGTTCGTCAGCCTGCGCAACCCCAACTTCCTGTACGCCAGCAACATCGCCACCATCGGCACCACGGTCTCGATCGTCGGCGTGCTCGCGGTGGCGCAGACCGTGATGATGCTGCTCGGCGGGCTCGACATCTCGGTGGGCTCGCAGGCCGGGCTGGCCTCGGTGGTCTGCGCGATGGTGTTCACCACGACCGGGAGCGCGCTCGCCGGGATCGCGGCCGCGGTGGCGAGCGGGTTCGCCACCGGGCTCCTGAACGGGCAGATCGTGATCCAGGGCCGGGTCAACGCGGTGATCGCGACGCTGGCCACCTTCGCGGCGTATCGCGGGCTGGCCAACCTGCTCTCGGGCGGCCGGGCGCAGGGCTACACCGGGGCGAGCCAGGCGTTCGTCTTCCTGGCGCGCGGCCAGCTCCTGGGCATCCCGGTGCTGATCTGGATCTTCCTGGCCGTCGCGGTCGCGGCGCAGCTGGTGCTGCACACCACCGTGGTCGGCCGCAACATCTACGCGGTGGGCGGCAACGCCGTGGCCTCGCGCCTCGCGGGCATCCCGCTCAACCGCTACATCGCCGGCACCTACGTGATGTGCGGCCTGGCGGCGGCGATCGCCGGGGTGCTGCTCACCGCGCGCACCGGGTCGGGGCAGCCGACCTCGGGCAGCCAGGGGCTGGAGCTGCAGTCCATCACCGCCGCCGCGCTGGGCGGCTGCGCGCTGCAGGGCGGCAAGGGCACGGTGGTGGGCACCGTGCTGGCGGTGGTCCTGCTCGGCGTGCTCGCCAACGGCCTGGTGATCCTGGACGTGAACTCGTTCTGGCAGGACATCGCGCAGGGCGCCCTGCTGGTGATCGCGGTGGTGGTGCAGCAGCGGCGCGGCGGGACCCGCGGCGTGGGCCTGCCGGGCTGATCCACGCCACCTGCGACCGGGACACGGGGAGCGAGCAAGGCCAGAGGCTCTGCCTCTGGACTCCGCCAAAGGCGAGCCTTTGGAGTCCACTTCGTGCCAGCGGCCCTTGAGTGCGACCGGTCAGGCAGGCAAGGTTGAGGCTCTGCCTCAAGCCCGCCAAAGGCCGGGCCTTTGGAATGCCTTCCCTGAAGAAAGCCGGTCCAGGGGCGGCTCGCCCCTGGCGGGTCCGGGCAGAGCCCGGCCTTGCCTGCTGACAGGTCAGCGAACCCGGCCGTTGGTATGACACCGCCCGCCGGGTTGCAGCGCCGGCCACCCCGTCGTCTAGCTGTCGCATGGTTGGCGGGAGCGACGCTGCTTGGATGCGGACACGACGGCCACCACGGTGACGCCTCCGCGCGTCGACCGCTCCTTCCTCGGCCACCCCCGGGCGCTCGGCATCCTGGCGGGCACCGAGGGCTGGATCGGCTTCTCGTTCTACGGGATGCAGTCGTTGCTGGTGCTCTACATGACCGGCCGGCTGCTGCAGCCGGGCCATGTCGAGCGCGTGCTGGGGTTCGGTGCCTTCCGCGCCGCGCTCGGCACCGTGTACGGACCACTCGGCGTCGAGGCGCTGGCCGCCGCCATCATGGGCCTCTACGCCGCGTTCATCTACGCCACGCCGGTCCTCGGCGGCCTCGTGGCCGACCGCTTGCTCGGCCGCACGCGCACCGTGGTGCTGGGTGCGGCACTGATGACCGCGGGCCACTTCCTGATGGCGTTCGAGGCCTGGTTCCTCGTGGCGCTGGCCTGCCTGGTCGCGGGCATGGGCTGCGCCGGCAGCCTCAAGGCACAGGTCGGCGCGCTGTACGGCGCGGGCGACACGCGGCGGGCCGACGCCTTCCAGCTCTACTCGCTCGCGGTGAGCGTCGCCGTCATCCTCGCACCCCTGGTGTGCGGCACGCTGGGCGAGACCTACGACTGGCACTGGGGCTTCGCGGCCGCGGGCGCCGGAATGCTGCTCGGCCTGGCGACCTATCTCGCCGGGCGCCCGCTGCTGCCGCCGGAGCCGGTCCGGCCCCGCCGGCCGGCAGGCGCCTCGGCGCCGCGGCTCTCGGGCCGGGACTGGCAGGCGATGGCGCTGCTGGGCGCGGTGCTGGCGGTCGCCGCCGTGGGCAACATGGAGATCTTCAACGCCTACCTGGTCTGGGGCAGGGCAAGCTACGCGCTCGTCTTCTTCGGCGCGACGATGCCGGTGAGCTGGCTGCTGTCGCTGGACGCGCTTGTCAGCGTGGGGACGCTGGCGGGGTCGGTCCTGTTCTGGCGCCGCTGGGCCAGACGGTGGCGCGAGCCGCACGAGATCACCAAGATGGCGGGGGGCGCCGCGATCCTGGCACTGGCGCCGCTGATCCTCGCCGTGGCATCCCGCCACGTGGCAGGCGGGCACACGGTCGGCCTCGGCTGGGGCCTGGCCTTCCACGTCGTCAACGACATCGGGTTCGCCAACCTCTACCCGGTGGGCATGGCGCTCTACTCCCGCGCCGCGCCGCGCAGCCTGGGCGCCACCGTGGTCAACGCCTACTCGCTGCACCTCTTCCTCTCCAACCTTCTGGTGAGCTGGCTGGCGGGGTTGCTGGCGACGATGTCCGCGGAACGCTTCTGGCTGATCCATGCCGGCCTGATCGGGGCGGCGGCCCTCGTCCTCCTGCTGTGCGTGCCCCTGTTGCGTCGCATCCTGGCCGTGCGGACGGACGCAGGAGGCCGGACGTAGGTCGGGCGCGGTGGCTCCGCCGGAGAACGAGCGGCCGGCAACGTGGTGTTAACCGCGGCCCTGCAGGATTGGACGCGGCCGGAGAAGGTCCGGACTGCCTGACAAAGGAATCCGGGCCATGTCGATGATCATCGGACCCGTTGCCATCCCAGCCCGGGATGCTTCCGGTCCACAGACCCGGCCGTTGTCGCCCGCATCCGCGGCGCCGCCGTCGGGTGCCGTCGACATCGTCGCATTGAGCGTGGCGGCGCAGTCTTCGCTGGCGTCATCCGCGATGCTGAGTACTGCGGAGCAGGCGGACAGTGCTGCCAGCGCAGCGGCTGCGTCCCTCGTGACCGGCCTCACGGCCTAGCAGCCTGGCGAAGACGGGGTGACGTCACCCGCTCGGGCTCGGCAACACCTGACATGGACCTGTCGGAAAGCTAAGGTCGGGCTCTGCCCACACCTGCAAAGGGCCAAGGCCCTGGCAGTGGGTCAGTTTGTCCGTGGTCGCCGCAGGCGGTGCGACAGGCACAGGAAGCAAGGTTGAGGTTCTGCCTCAAACCCCACCAAAGGCAAGCCTCTGGAGTCCTTTTTCTAAGACAATGGTTTCCAAAGGCCTCGGCCTTTGGCGGGTCTGGGCAGAGCCCAGCCTTGCCTTTGCCCGCCTGGCGTGGCGGGACCGGCACGCCGCACCGCGGCAGGGCGGGCATGACGAGCGTGCTCTGGAAAACGGCAGGGCCGGCCTGTAAGCAGGGGGCAAATCTGCAAGCACGAGGGACGTCGCCATGGCCGTGAAGGTTGCCATCAACGGGTTCGGGCGCATCGGCCGCCTGGTGCTGCGCGCCATCGTGGAGAGAGGCCGCGACGACGTGATGCCGGTGGCGATCAACGACCTCGGCAGCGTCGAGGCCAACGCCCACCTGCTGCGCTACGACAGCGTGCACGGCCGCTTTCCCGCCGAGGTGGTCGTGGACGGCGACAGCATCACCATCCGCCACGGCGGGCGCACCATCGGGCCGATCCGCGTCTCCGCCGAGCGCGACCCGTCCAAGGTGCCTTACGAAGGCGTGGACGTGGCGATGGAGTGCACCGGGCTGTTCACGTCCAAGGAGAAGGCGTCGGCGCTGCTGACTGCCGGGGCAAAGCGGGTGCTGGTCTCCGCGCCGGGCGACGGGGTGGACGCGACGGTGGTGTTCGGGGTCAACGAGGACGTGATGACGCCGGAGATGACCGTGGTGTCGAACGCGTCGTGCACCACGAACTGCCTGGTGCCGATGGTGAAGGTCCTGCAGGACAGCTTCGGCGTGGCGCGCGGCTACATGACCACGATCCACTCCTACACCGGCGACCAGAACACGGTGGACACGCTGCACAAGGACCTGCGCCGGGCGCGGGCGGCGGCGCTGTCGATGATCCCGACCTCGACCGGGGCGGCCAAGGCGGTGGGGCTGGTGATGCCGGAGCTGCGCGGCAAGCTGGACGGGACCTCGATCCGGGTGCCGACGCCGAACGTGTCGCTGGTCTCGCTGGACGTGAACCTGTCGCGCAATGCCACGGTCGCCGAGATCAACGCGGCGATGAAGGCGGCGAGCGAGGGGCGGATGCGCGGCGTGCTCGAGTACAGCACGGCCGAGCTGGTCAGCAGCGACTTCAACCACGTCGCGGCGTCGTGCTCGTTCGACGCCACGCAGACGCAGGTGGTGGACGGGGGCGCAATGGCGCACGTCGTCGGGTGGTACGACAACGAGTGGGGGTTCTCGAACCGCATGGTGGATACGGCGGCGCGGCTGGGCAGCCTGTAGTCGCAAGGCAAGGCCAGAGGCTCTGCCTCTGGACTCCGCTGGGGGCAGGCGCCCCCAGACCCGCGCACATGAGGGCCTGCGGCACGGCGTCGCGCGGGTATGCCGCAGGCTCTTTCAAGATGGTTTCCAAAGGCCTCGGGCCTTTGGCGGGTCTGGGCAGAGCCCAGCCTTGCTTTCTCGGGGGTTCATCGGATGGCGTTCAGCACGATCGACGCGTTCAACCCATACGGCCAGCGCGTGCTGCTGCGCGTGGACTTCAACCTGCCGATGCGCGACGGGCGGATCACCGACGTCTCGCGGCTGCAGCGGGTGGCGCCGACGATCAGCGAGCTGGCGGAGAAGGGCGCGCGGGTGATCGTGGCCAGCCATTTCGACCGGCCGAACGGCCAGGTCGTGGCCTCGATGTCGCTGCGGCCGATGGCGGCGGCGCTGGAGGAGGCGATCGGGCGTCCCGTGGCGTTCGCGGCGGACTGCATCGGCCCGGTGGCCGAGGACGCGGTGGCGGCGATGCGCGACGGCGACATCCTGCTGCTGGAGAACACGCGGTTCCATCCGGGCGAGGAGCGCAACGACCCTGACCTGGCGCGGCACCTGGCGCGGCTGGTGGACGTGTACGTCAACGACGCGTTCTCGGCGGCGCACCGGGCGCACGCCAGCACGCACGGGGTGGCGCAGTACCTGCCGTCGCATGCAGGCCGGCTGATGCAGCGCGAGCTTGAAGCGCTGAGTGCGGCGCTCGACGACCCGGAGCGGCCGGTGGCGGCGATCGTGGGCGGCGCCAAGGTGTCGACCAAGCTTGACCTGATCGGCAACGTCCTGGGCCGGGTGGACCTGCTGGTGATCGGCGGCGCGATGGCCAACACGTTCCTGGCCGCGCAGGGCGTTCGCGTCGGCAAGTCGCTGCAGGAGCCGCAGATGCACGGCATGGCGCTCGACATCCTGGAACGCGCGAAGGCCAGCGGGTGCGAGATCGTGCTGCCGGTGGACGCGGTGACGGCGACCGAGTTCCGCGCCGATCCGCCGACGCGGGTGGTGGCGATCGACGCGGTGCCCGCGGACTCGATGATCCTCGACGTGGGGCCGCGCACGGTGGCGGCGCTGGTGGCGCGGCTGGGGTCGCTGCGCACGCTGGTGTGGAACGGGCCGCTGGGGGCGTTCGAGACCCCGCCGTTCGATGCGGCCACGGTGGCGGTGGCGCTGGCGGTGGCGTTGGCGACGCAGGCCGGACGGCTGCGCAGCGTCGCCGGTGGCGGCGACACGGTCGCAGCCCTGCGCCACGCGGGGGTTCTGGAGCAGATGAGCTACGTGTCCACGGCAGGCGGCGCGTTCCTGGAGTGGCTGGAAGGCAAGGTGCTGCCGGGGATCGCGGCGCTGGAGGGGACGATCTTCCCGGGGTGACGGCCTGGGGAAGCAAGCAGGGCCGGGCTCTGCCCGGACCGGCCAAGGGTCCTTCCTTTGAGCATGGAGGCCTTTGGAGACCTCTTGCTTGGAAAGTGCCCTCTCACGGTCTCGCCCTGGGTGGAGCCCTGAGATGGAATCTCTGGCCTTGCCTGCCGGCCTGTTAACCGGCCGGCAATGAAACGGCGCTAGGGTCGACGCATGTTGTCACTGGCATCGCTTTCCGCGTTCTCCCAGTCCGTCGTCGCTCCGCGGACGGCCTCCCCGCTCCCAATCCCGGCCGCGGCGCGCGACGCCGCGGTGCGTGTCGCCCCGCTTCCTGGCGCGTCTGCCGCAGCTCCGCCCATGACGTCTGGCAAGCCCGCGCCACGGGGATCGCTGCTCAACCTCTCCGTCTGACAGCGGCTCTCCCTCGTCCAGGAAAGCAGTTCGCTCCCCGGACCTTGCGCCGCCTTGCCTCGCGAGGCCCCGTGCACTGCGGCAGGCCCGTGTTTCATTGATTGTAACAAAGTTCAATTTTGTCGCGCACTGTTGATGCAGCGCGGGCGGTCGGGCAGTCTGCCGCCATGCCGGAGTTCTCCCTCAGCGTGCCGGACGGTGACACACGCGAGCGCATGGTGTGCTCCGCATGCGGCCATGTGGACTATCGCAACCCGAGGATCGTCGTCGGCTCGGTCGTGGCACAGGGCGAACGCGTGCTGCTGTGCCGCCGCGCGATCGAGCCGCGCAGCGGTTTCTGGACGCTGCCGGCGGGCTACCTGGAACTGGACGAGACTCCCGAGGAAGGAGCGCGGCGCGAGGCGAACGAGGAAGCTGGCGCGGCCATCGCCGTTGACGGGTTGCTGGCGGTGTTCAGCATCAGCCGCATCGGCCAGGTGCTGATGATGTTCCGGGCGCGCTTCGCCGACGAAGAGGCCGAGCGGCTGATCCTTGCCGGCGAGGAGAGCCTGGAAGTCGGGCTGTTCGCCTGGTCCGAGATTCCCTGGAACGCGTTGGCGTTCCCCACCGTGCGCTGGGCGCTGGAGGCGTGGCGCGCCGCCGGCGACGGCCCGCTCGGCGCTCCCGCAAGCAATCCCGTCGAGGATCGCCGCGGCACGCAGCGCCTCCCTGCCGAAGGAGCCTTGTCATGACGCGCATGAACCGTGCCGGTCATCCTGCCGTGGCCGGGTCTTTCCCTGCTACCGGCTGCCATGCGGCAGGAGCAGCCGCCCGGCGTCGCGCCATGATGCTGTCCGCCCTGATCGTGGCGGCCCCGCCGTTGCTGGCGCCCGCTGCTCGGGCCGCCGGCACGTCGCTCCAGTTCGCCACCTCGGGCATCGAGCTGCCGGTCCGGGCGCCGGTCGAGGACAGTGCGGCCACCCCGCTGGGCACGACTGCCCCGCTGTATGAGCGGGCGCCGATGCCCAACCAGGATGCCCTGGTCCCGGAACACGACACGGGCGGTTCCAGCGACCCGGTGCAGCCCTCGGTGATCCGGCGGGCCAGCCGGGTGGGCGAGAGCGACGGCTACTCGCGCAACTCGTCGTCCACCTCGGCGCAGGAAAGCCGCATGAAGCCCGGGCTCGGCTTCGCGCTGCACGTGCCGACGGAGTAGGCGGTTGCTGCTGGGTCTGACGACCCTCGTCCCCTGCCAGTTCACCGGCGAGGTCCTCGCCCGCACCGGCTCAGCCTGCCTTGCCCGCTGATCGGCTTGGCGCCGTAATCCTGCGCACTGGTTTCGGGCTGGCGGAGTGATCCGGAACTGCGCCTCGCGCCGTCGGGGCTGCTGCGCCACCTGTCGAAGCTGTTAGACCGCAGTCGGCCGACACAGATCCCTGATCGGCCCGAAGCTGCGCGCCCGCAGCCTGCCCGGCCGGCGGGCCGAGGCAGCCCTCGCCGTGCTCAACCGCACGATCCAGACCGCCAGGCCCGCCTGCGTTCCCAGCATCCGATCCTCGCCATCGCACCAGAACGACCCGACCGCTCCCCAGTCCGTGCAACAGCGCCTCTTCCAGCTCAGCCGGCCCGCGGCGCACGGACAATTTGTTCCGACCGGCGGATCGCCTATACGATGGCGATGGACAGTTTCCTGCCGAACTTCTGGTACCTCGTGGTGGCGGGGCGTGCCGTGGCGCCGGGGCGGACGGTGCCGGCGACGCTGCTGGGGCAGGCCATCCTGGTCGGGCGTGCGCGCGATGGCGGGGTGTTCGCCTACGCCGACCGCTGCCCGCACCGGGGCATGCCGATGCGTCACGGCTCGTTCGACGGCGAGGCGCTGCAGTGCGGCTACCACGGCTGGCGGTTCCGGGCGGGGGACGGGCGCTGCGTGTCGATCCCGGCGCTGGCGGAGCGCGACACCATCGAGCCCGGGCGGTTCGCGCTGCGCAGCTTCGCGTGCCGCGAGGTGCAGGGCAACATCTGGGTGTATCCCGGTGACGCGGCGGGGGGCGACGCGGCGGGAGACGAGGCCGGGCCGGACGGGCTGCCGGCGGTGCCCACGGTGCCCGGCTTCGACGGGGTGGCGCCGCAGGTGAGCGCGGTGATGCGCTTCCCCTGCCCTGCCGACGTGGCGACGATGGGCTTCATCGACCCGGCGCACCCGGCCTTCGTGCACACCTCGCGCTGGTGGAAGCGCAAGCCGTCCACCTCGCTGCGGGCCAAGGAAAAGGCCTTCGAGCCGGACGCGCTCGGCTTCCGCATGAAGCGCCACCACCTGAAGCACGGCGCCAACCCCTACCGTCTGCTCGGGCGGAACGTCCACGTGGACGTGACGATCCAGCTTCCCGGCCTGCGCATCGAGCACATCCAGGGCGACCGCCACTCGGCGTGCGTGCTGGCGATGTCGACGCCGGTGGGCGCGGAGCAGACCGACGTCCACTACTGCGTGTGGTGGAGCATGGGGTGGCTGGCTGCGGCCAGGCCGGCGGCGCGGTGGATGGCGCGCGACTTCCTGCGCCAGGACTACGACGTCGCGGTGCAGCTCCAGGAGGGCGGGGCGCCGTTCCCGCCGCCGATGTTCGTGGGCGACGCCGACGCGCAGATCCGCTGGTTCCTGCGGGTGAAGAAGGAGTACCAGGCGAGCCGGTCGGAGCGCCGCGCGTTCGCCAATCCCCTGCGCGAGCAGGTGCTGCAGTGGCGGAGCTGAGCCCGCGCGCGGCGCTGCAGTGGCGGCACAGACGGCAGGAGCGCAGACGTGTCGGCTGAGCCCGGCGCTGCGACCGGGGCAGGGCTGCGGCGGGCCACGCGAGTCGTGGTGGCGCTGAACCTCGGGTATTTCGGGGTGGAGTTCGCGTTCGCGTTGCGGGCCGGCTCGGTGTCCCTGTTCGCGGACAGCGTGGATTTCCTGGAGGACGCCTCGGTCGGGCTGCTGGTGCTGCTGGCTCTCGGCTGGGCGGCGCGCGGCGATGGGGCGGGTGCTGGCGGGGCTGCTGCTGGTGCCCGCCGCGGCGACGCTGTGGACGGCCTGGGGCAGGCTCGCCGCGGTGGCGCCCGGGCTGTGGCCGGCCTGGCTGCGGTTCGGCGCCGGCGCGGCGTGGTTCGGACCCGGGACGGCGGTCGCGGCGGGGCCGGCGCCCGGGACGGTGATCGTGGTCGGGGCCGGGGCGCTGGCGGTGAACCTCGGGTGCGCGGCGCTGCTCGCGCGCCACCGCGGCGCCGGCGGCAGCCTGGTGCGGGCGGCGTTCCTGTCGGCGCGCAACGACGCCGTGGCCAACGTGGCGATGGTCGCGGCAGGGACGGTCACGGCGGCCTGGCCATCGGCGTGGCCGGACCTCGCGGTGGGGCTGGGGATCGCGGCGCTGAACGCCGACGCGGCGCGCGAGGTGTGGCAGGCGGCAGGCGCCGAGGCGACGGGGACGCGCCTGTAGCTCCAGCGCCTGAGAATTCCGGCTTGGCCTTGGCGCGCCTCAAGCAAGCAAGGCTGGGCTCTGCCCAGACCCGCCAAAGGCCGAGGCCTTTGGAAACCGATTTGATTAAGTAATGGACTCCAAAGGCTTGCCTTTGGAGGAGTTTGAGGCAGAGCCTCAACCTTGCTTCCTGCTTCCCGGCCCCGGCGTCACATGCGCCGCTCGACGCAGGGGCTGGCGCTCGGCCCGGTGGCGAGCACCTGCGGCCGGGCGGCGCGGAGCAGGGCGGGGATGCGGTCGCGGTGGGCGAGGTAGATGGCGTCCGACATCTGCCGGCTGTAGGGCGACTGGTCCCAGGCCTGGACGAAGTCGCAGGTGCTGGCGCCCCGGTTCGGGGTGGCGAGGGTGTGCCCGACCTCCTCCAGCCCGGTGAGGCTGCCGAGTGCCAGGACGAGGCCGAGCAGGATGCGCCGGGCGTTGCTGCCGCCGGCGAGTACGCTGGCGGCGGTGTGCCCGGTCGTGACGGCAAGGATCGCCAGCGCCGGGATGGAGGCGCGCATGACGAAGTCGTTGGACACGCCGATCCGGTAGCACGGGATCAGCACCAGCGAGGCCACGGCGATGCGGTAGGTGGCGCGGGCGGGGCCGTGCCCGTCGCGGGCGCCGAACAGGACGTTGGCGGCGACGAAGGGCAGCAGCTCCAGCGCCAGGAACGCGGGGTAGCGGATCAGGAACTCGGTGGAGAGCGGCTGGAGGCCGCGAGGCACGTCGCCGCTGTCGCTGGCGAGGTAGAGCGCCAGGGGCACCAGCGCGAAGGCGAGCAGCGCCGGGCCAGCGAGGTCGAGCGGCCGGATCTCGCGGGCGCGCAGGGCCTCGACCCCGGCCTTGAGCAGGAACGGCGCGGCGCCGAGCAGCGCGAACGGCGACCAGACGATCGACAGCGCGGCGCCGGCCATCAGGGTGCCGAGCCGGATGCGGCGGCGGTCGCGCAGCAGCACCAAGGCGGCGAGGAACCAGCCGGCCAGCGCGTGGTGCGGCACCCAGAGCACCAGCGTCAGGGTGGAGGAGTACTGGAACAGGCGGTCCCACCACTGGATGTCGTCGGGGATGGCGAACGGCGCGCCGGAGCCAATCGCGTGGCGGGCGGCAACGGCCAGCGTGCCGACCATGTCCCAGCCGCCGAACAGGCAGAACACCGCGAGCACGACGAGGCCGCGGCGCAGCGTGTCGCCGGCGCAGAGCACGCGCAGCACGGCGGCCAGCGCCGCGGTGTTCTGCGCCCACAGCGCCACGTGCGCGGCGCGCAGCCCGGCGAGCTTCCCGGCCAGGGCGGGCAGAAGATACATCCCCAGCGGCGCGCGCAGCACCCAGTCGGCGCCGTCGACGCGGTAGGCGAACGGCCAGGCCTGCTCGACCAGGTCGCGCAGCACGGCGTCGCGGACCAGCCAGTCCGGGGTGGCGGGGAGCAGCCGGCCCTCGCCGCCCAGCGTGGTCAGCAACAGGGCGGTGGCCGCGGCGGCGAGCGGGAAGACGGCGCGTGGAGACAGGGCGCGGCGGGGTGCACGGGCGGGCGGGCCTAGGGCTCCGGATGAGCCTGAGGCTCCGGATGGGCCTGAGGCTCCGGGGGGGCCTGAGGCTCCGGGGGGGATTGAGGCTCCGGGCGGGGCGGCTGCCCCGGCGCCGACAGGTCGCGCTGTCCCGGCGATGTGGGCCAGGCTCGGGTCGCGCAGGAGCGGGAGCAGCGGCAGCGCGGCCACGGCCAGGGCGACGGCCAGCACGTCCCTGCCAAGGAACGCGTAGAGCAGCGCGGCGGGCGCGACCAGGAAGGCCAGCATCACCGCCGGGGCGCGGGTGCCGCCTGGGGCGGACGGGGCGGCGCTGCTGCCGGCAACGCCCGGCGTCGGCAAGGTCGTCACGGAACTCTCCGTCAGGTTCGGGGGCACGGCAGGGCATGGATCGGGTGCCGCAGGCGGCGTGGGCCGGGCGCCGCACTGTCCCAGCCCGGGAGCGTTCGGGAAAGCGGACCTGCCCGGCGCGCCCGCTCCAGGGCGGGGCTGTCGGAACCCCTGGCGTGCGCCGATGTTCCGGCCGCACGCTCATCGAGGGAGATCGCCGTGCGCCACCATCCGGTCCTGCTTGCCGCCACGCTGCTCGTGCTGGGGGGAGCGGCTGCGCGTGCGGCCGACGCGGTGAGCGCCGCCGATCGCAGCTTCGTCGCCATGGTCAGCCAGGGCGGCCTGTTCGAGGTCAAGGCCGGCCAGCTCGGCGCCGAGCAGGGTGCCACGCAGGACATCCGCGACCAGGGGACCACCGAGGCGCACGACCACCAGCTCGTCGGCGACACGCTCAAGTCGATCGCTGGCGAGGCCGGCATCGAGATCGGCGACACCCTGAACGCGCAGTTCCAGAAGAAGCTGGACAGCCTGCGGGCGCTCTCGGGCGAGGCGTTCGACGCGGCCTACCTGCGCGACATGGAGGACATCCACGCCAAGGACGGGGCGGCCTTCGCCAAGGAGGCGAAGTCCGGCGGCAACCCGAAGCTCAGGGCGTTCGCGGCCGAGACGCACCGGATCGTGGAACGCCACATCGGCGAGCTGAAGGCGGTCGGGCCGACCGGGGAGTAGGGAAGACCAGAGGCCCTGCCCCTGGACGCAGCCAGCGGCTCGCCTTTGCGAGCCTTGGCAAGGGACTGCGGCACGCCCCGTGCGCCCTTTCTCGTGTGCCGGACCAGGGGCGGCTCGCCCCTGGCGGGTCGCTCCTTCTGGCGACGGGGCGGAACCCCGGCCCTGCTTCCCGCGCGACGCCAGTTGCCACGAGCCGCCCGGCGTCGGTAGATCGCGGAGCCGCCGTCCCGGGCGGCCCGTCCGTCCGGAGTCCGCGCGATGCCCCGACCTTTCCTGCGTGCCCTGCTGGCGCTGGTGGCTCTGGGCGTGGCGCCGGCGAGGGCCGAGGAGCGGGTGCTCAACATCTACAACTGGTCGGACTACATCGGCGCCGACACGGTCGCGCAGTTCGAGCACGCGACCGGCATCACCGTGCACTACGACGTGTACGACTCGAACGAGGTGCTGGAGGCCAAGCTGCTGGCCGGCCACTCCGGCTACGACCTGGTGGTGCCGAGCGCCGAGCCGTTCCTGGCGCGCCAGATCAAGGCCGGCGTGTACCGCCCGCTCGACCGCGCGCGCATCCCGAACTGGGCCAACCTCGACCCGGCGATGATGGCCGAGGTGGCAGGGGCCGACCCGGGCAACGCGCACGGCGCGATCTGGGCATGGTCGACCACCGGGCTCGGCGAGAACGTGGCCAGGGTGCGCGCGGCGCTGGGCCCCGACGCGCCGCTGGACAGCCTGGCGCTGCTGTTCGACCCGAAGAACGCGGCCAGGCTGAAGGAATGCGGCATCACGATGCTGGACGCGCCCTCCGAGGTGGTGCCGGTGGCGCTGCACTACCTGGGGCTCGACCCCGCGTCCCAGGACCTGGGCGACCTGAGGAAGGCGCAGGCGCTGCTGATATCGGTGCGGCCGTTCGTGAAATATTTCCACTCGTCGCAATACATCAACGACCTGGCCAATGGCGGGGTGTGCCTGTCGCTGGGCTTCTCCGGCGACGTGCTGATCGCGCAACAGCGGGCGCACGAGGCGGGCAACGGCGTCGAGGTCGAGTATCGCCTGCCCCGCGAGGGCACCATCGAGTCGTTCGACATGATGGCGATCCCCGCCGACGCGCCGCACCCCGAGGCGGCCGAGGCGTTCATCAACTTCGTGCTGCAGCCTACAGTGATGGCGGGGATCAGCAACACCGTGTTCTACGCCAACGCCGTGCCGGCGACGCGGCCGCTGCTGCGGCCGGCGCTGGCCGACAACGCGAACGTGTTCCCCGCGCCGGCGCTGGCGGCGAAGCTGTTCCCAGGCAGCGAGGTCGCGGCGCGCTACGAGCGGGAGCGGACGCGGGCATGGACCAGCGTGACGACCGGGCACTGATGGGCGAGCCCGAGGCGAAGCAAGCAAGGCCGGAGGCCCATCGCTTGAAGGCGGGGCCTCTGGACTCCGCCAAAGGCTTGCCTTTGGAAACCTCGACGAGGGCCGGCGGCGCGTCACGCCTTGCCTTGATATGTGCCGGTCCAGGGGCGGCTCGCCCCTGGCGGGTCCGGGCAGAGCCCGGCCTTGCTTGCTTCGGCTCCGCCCCCTGATGTCCGTCCCCTGCGTGGTGATCGAGGCCGCGAGCAAGCGCTACGGCGACGTGGCCGCGGTGGACCGGGTGAGCCTGGAGGTCGCCGCCGGCGAGCTGTTCTCGCTGCTCGGCGGGTCGGGCTCGGGCAAGACCACGCTGCTGCGCATGGTGGCGGGGTTCGTCGAGCCCAGCGCCGGGCGGATCGCGATCGACGGCGTGGACATGGCGGGCGTGCCGCCGCATCGGCGCCCGGTGAACATGATGTTCCAGAGCTACGCGCTGTTCCCGCACATGAGCGTGGCGCGCAACATCGGCTACGGCCTGCGCCAGGCGGGGGTGCGCGGGCCAGAATTGGCGCGGCAGGTGGACGAGGCGCTGGCGCTGGTGCAGCTCGGGGGATTCGGGCAGCGGCGTCCGGACGAGCTGTCGGGCGGGCAGCGGCAACGCGTGGCGCTGGCGCGCAGCCTGGTGATGCGGCCGCGGGTGCTGCTGCTCGACGAGCCGATGGGGGCGCTGGACCGCAAGCTGCGCGAGGAGACGCGGCGCGAGCTGGTGGCGATCCAGCGCCAGGTCGGCATCACCTTCCTGATGGTCACCCACGACCAGGAGGAGGCGATGGGCATGGCGGACCGCATCGCGGTGATGCACGCGGGCCGGATCGCGCAGCTCGGCACGCCGGTCGCGCTGTACCGCCGCCCGACGAGCCGGCTGGTGGCGGAATTCGTGGGCGCGGTGAACCTGCTGGCGGGCCGGGTGGTGCGCGCCGGGCCGCAGGGCTGCGTGGTGGAGTCCGGGATGGCGGGCTGCCTGCTGCATGCGCCGCCCACCGAGGTGGCCGCGGGGCAGGCGGTGTGGGTGGCGCTGCGGCCGGAGGACGTCGTGCTCCGGCGCGGCGACCGCCTCGTGGCGGGCGGGGACACGGCGCAAGGCAGGGGCGGGATGGAACCGGACCCGGGCGTGGCGCCGGGGGCTGGCGAGGCTGGCGGTCACGGCGCGGGCGGCGGCGGCGCGGGCGCACGGGCGAACGAGGCGGCGGGGCTGGTGGAGGACGTGTCGTGCCTGGGGCCGCAGACGCTGTGCCAGGTCACGCTGGTCAGCGGGCACCGGTTGCGGGTCAGCCTGCACGGCGTGGCCACGGTCGCGGCGGGCGAGCGGGTTCGGGTGAGCTGGGCGTCGGGAGCGCTCGCGGTGCTGCTGCGGTGAGCGGCGCAGGGCGGGCGGGCGCCGCGACCCGGCCGGCCGGGTCGCAGGCCCGAGGAGGCGGGCACGGATGGCTGCGGGCGCTGGTGCCGGGGGCGCCGCTGCTGTGGCTCGGGGCGTTCTTCCTGCTGCCGTGCCTCGTGGTGCTGCGGATGAGCTTCTCCGAGGCGGTGGTGGCGCAGCCGCCGGTCTCGCCGCTGTGGCGCTGGGCGGACGGGGCGCTCACGCTCACGCTGCACCTCGACACCTACGGAACGCTGTTCGGCGACTGGCTGTATGCGCGCGCGCTGCTGGGTTCGGTGTGGATCGCCGGCGTGTCGACGGCCGCGTGCCTGCTGCTCGGCTACCCGATCGCGCTGGCGATCGCGCGTGCCGCGCCGTCGCGCCGGGGGCCGCTGCTGATGGCGGTGATGCTGCCGTTCTGGACCAGCTTCCTGATCCGCGTGTACGCCTGGATCCTGATCCTGAAGGACGAGGGGCTGCTGAACCAGGCGTTGGTGGCGCTCGGGCTCGGGCGGCTGCACGTGATGAACACCGACCTCGCGGTGTGCATCGGCATCACCTACTCGTACCTGCCGTTCATGGTGCTGCCGCTGTACGCGACGCTGGTGGCGCAGGACCCGGCGCTGCGCGAGGCCGCCGCCGACCTGCACGCCACGCCCTGGCGGGTGTTTTGCTCCGTGACGCTGCCGCTGTCGCTGCCCGGGGTGCTGGCGGGCGCGCTGCTGGTGTTCATCCCGGCGTGCGGCGAGTTCGTGATCCCCGACCTGCTCGGCGGTCCCGACACGCTGATGATCGGCAAGGTCCTGTGGGGCGAGTTCTTCTCCAACCACGACTGGCCGGTGGCCTCGGCGGTGGCGGTGGCGCTGCTCGCGGTGCTGGCGCTGCCGGCGGCGCTGCTGCAGCGCGGGCGGGCGGGCGGGCTCGCGGCGGGCGACGTCGCCGGCGAGGGCACGGAATGAGCAAGAAAGGCCAGAGGCTCTGCCTCTGGACTCCGCTCAAGGCGAAGCCTTGAGAATCCGATCCTTGAGAAGAGGCCGCAGGCTTGGCGGCCCCGGGCCGTGGCGTTCGCCCTGCTTTCATGCGCCGGTCCAGGGGCGCTGCCCCTGGCGGGTCCCCGCCTTCAAGCAATGGGGCAGAGCCCTGGCCTTCCCTCCCTCCCGGCCTCCTCCCGGATGAGCCGCCCCCGTGTCCTGACCGCGTGCCTCTGGGCCGGCTACCTGTTCCTGTACGCGCCGATCGCGCTAGTGGTGCTGTACTCGTTCAACCGCAACGCGCTGGTGACGGTGTGGGGCGGCTGGTCGCTGCGCTGGTACGGCCGGCTGCTGTCGGACCGGGCGATCCTAGACGCGGCGTGGCTGTCGCTGCGGGTGGCTTCGGTGTCGGCGAGCCTGGCGGTGGTGCTGGGCACGATGGCCGGGGTGGCGCTGGCGCGGCACGGGCGGTTCCGCGGGCGCGGGCTGCTGTCCGGGCTGGTGGTGGCGCCGATGGTGATGCCCGAGGTGATCATCGGGCTGGCCAGCCTGCTGCTGTTCGTCTCGCTCGGCGTGGGGCGGGGTTTCTGGACCATCGTGATCGCGCACGTCTCGTTCACCACGAGCGTGGCCAGCGTGGTGGTGCGCGCGCGCCTCGCCGGCTTCGACCGGTCGCTGGAGGAGGCGGCGCAGGATCTTGGGGCGGCGCCCTTGCGGGTGTTTCTCGACGTGACGCTGCCGCTGATCGGGCCGGCGGTGGTGGCGGGGTGGCTGCTGGCGTTCACCCTGTCGGTGGACCAGCTGGTGATCAGCAGCTTCGTGTCGGGGCCGCAGGCGACCACGCTGCCGATGATCGTGTACTCCAAGGTCAGGCTCGGGCTGACGCCGGACGTCAACGCGCTGGCGACGCTGATCGTGGCGGCGGTGGGCGCGGTCACGCTCTGCGCGGGCATCGTGGCGGGGCGGGGCGGGCGCAGGCACGCGAAACCGGAGGCCCTGCCGCCGGACTCCGCTCAAGGCTGAGACCAACAGCCAAGTTGGCTGACACATGAGGAGTTTGCCAACCCTCGGTCGGCGTACGTCACTCAATGAAGCCGAACGTGTCACACCGGCGCTGACCGACGCCATGCCCACCCGGGTTTCCACCCAGGCCGCGTGATCCGCGACCACCTCATACCAACGGCCCTTGAGTGTGACCGGTCAGGCAAGCAAGGTTGAGGCTCTGCCTCAAACTCCGCCAAAGGCAAACCTTTGGAATCCACTTGCTAAAGGAAGGGGTTTCCAAAGGCCCCTGGCCTTT
>JAABUH010001030.1_pt1 | contig 34355 bp, 41 predicted proteins | sample 5559121 | NCBI WGS metagenome assembly JAABUH01 (sample SAMN10711871, study PRJNA513364) | rock metagenome | isolation source: Antarctica rocks | place: Antarctica: Victoria Land, Battleship Promontory nord | collected 2015-12-28
ACCGGTGGGAAGAGGAAGAAAGCCGGCGTGACCGTGAGCAACCTTGAAACACATGTGTTTAGTACAGAGGACGTGCTAGCAAAGGTCAGAGCTGCGGAGGACGCTAGGCGGCCTAGGGGGCAACGGGTACCTGGTGAGAACCTGGTCAGGGACGCTCTCATGACTCTACAACCTAATCCCTTCATGACCAGCCCTTGGATCCATGCATATTGGGCCGAGTACATGGATTTTCAAAGATTGAAGAGAAGATGGCGTCAATAAAGGGGGTGTGTCAATAAAGTACGTTATCTATGCCGCACACGGTCACCGGGGGAGAATGGGGTCCCGCCCACGACGATTCTCTCGGCATGACCTTTCCCCTCGCTCGTCTGTCCAAAAATCCGCACCCAGTCTGCGGAGCACCGGTTATCGAGTATTCCCGGTTTTGTTACAAGGAGGCACCTGATCAGGGCCCGGAACAACGCGTTTCTTCCCTTTTACAGCATCCCACCATCCCCCGTCCAGCCTCGAACCTTATCGCCATTCCGCATTATTTTCCCTCGGAGCCGACAGGTCCGGGTGAGGTGCGCGACTGGACCCACGCGACGCCCTCTCTACCGTTAACCGTCCGTGGAGGTTCCGCAATTGTTCTCGGTAGACCCCAGGGATTTTAACCGGGTCCCCCATAGCCGGGGTCATCGGGTCGAATTCATTACCGGGGGGGAGATCAAGAAAGAAGCTTTATGAGACGCGCCCCCCCGCTCCTTCCGTCGTACTGATCTCCCCGTCGATCTACAGTCCTCACCACTCATACTCAATCCAAACCAACACATATTCATCATGGAGCACACCCGTCCCCACTTGGACCGAGCGTACGTCGCTTATTGCACTGGTCATTCAATCACTGACATCCCTCAGAGCCGGCGATGTCGAGGTCGGTCTCTACGACGCCACTGCCGATCGAGGCATGGGCAGTGCCAGGCATGCAGCCCCTCACGCCCAGGCCCCTGCCTTCCTTCGCAACTGGGTGTGTTCTACATATCCCTACACATCATAATGAATACCGCTGATGGGATGACAGGAGAAACGCCGACCTGTGTGGCTCGTCGAGTCGTTGGCCGAGTTCATCGGAGTCTTTATATATACCTTCTGCGGTGTCGGTGCTACAGCCGCTTTCACCACCACGACGGTTGCAAAACTCAACAACTACGGTAGCGTCCTCGGCGTGAGCCTGATCATCCTCCTCCTTGAGCCTTGCTGAGCGTCCTCAGGTTGCCATCGCATACGGTCTTGGTATCGCTTTCGCCATCACCATCGTATGTTCAGTTAATGACGCAGCGATAAGACCTGACGAATCAGGCTGGACCCGTCTCTGGTGGCCATCTGAGTCCCGCTTACACCATTGCCTTCATCCTCTTCAAAGGTTTCCCCCTCAGGTGAGTCTAGCCTGTCAATGGGTAAAAACCCGCTGATGTCAACCCAAAGGAAAGCGGCTCAGTACATCCTTGCCCAGATCTTGGGAGGTTACATCGCCGTACTCTGCGTCTATGGCCAGTACAAGCAGAATATCGACCTCGTCACCGAGCAGATCATGGCTCTGGCCAAAGGCGACGCCGCCGCAGCGAATCCTGCGATTTTCAGCCCTTTCGGGCCTGCTGGAATCCTCGCCCTCTACCCCGCTCCAGGCCAGCTTCTCCGATACGTCTTTCTTGTGAGTGATGAGTGTTCCCTCGCAGAAAGGTGCTAATCTCTATGCAGAACGAATTCGTTTGCACCGTCGTCATCGCCTTGATCGTCTTCACCGTCGTCGACCCGACCAACGCCTTTGTCAGCATCAGCACCGGTACCTGGCTCATGTAAGTTGATCCACCTCATTTTCTCTAAATCCCGCTGACCCCGTGAAGCGGCGCATCTTATACCGCAATCATCGTCGCATTCTCCGTTGACACCGTCGCTCTTAACACCGGTCGCGACCTCGGTGGTCGTCTCGCTGCCATGACCATCTTCGGTCGTGCCGCCTTCTCATCCAACAAGAGCTACGCAGCCCTCGCTGCACTCACCAACATCCTTGGCACTCTCGTCGGCGGTGTCATCCAGATCTTCTTCCTCAGTGACCACCGACGACCCGTCATCCACTCTGACCCCGGTAACGCTGCCACTCACGCCGCCAGTGCTTCACCAGGTGATGAGCCGATCATCAACGCCCCCATGAACACTTCTAGCTTGTCCACCGAGAAGGGTCGGTTCGGCGAGTCGGCAGTTGAGCACCGTGAGTACAACAACTAGGCGTCAAAGGTCAGAGAAGAGGGTTGGTCAAGATCGTCCGGGACCTAGAGGTTATGCGAATGCGTCAAATTAGCTTAGTACCTACTTGTTTTTGAGAGTCTCTGTCCTCTTTCATTTTAGTGTGATTGATATGCATGCCGGCACCCCGTATGACACTCCATTGATAGCTGTACTAAGACCACTTGACGGTCTCGCTCATTGCGCTTGGTAGGCTGCAGTGGCTGAAGGACTCTTGAACACTGTGGCACACAACATCGTCGCTGCTTTCGTCCTTCGATAAATTCCGAGTAGCGCCCTGATAATCGTGAGCTTGGATACTACTCAGGAGCCGCAAGATCAGCTTTCGCCAGACCGAGCAGCAGTTCCCTTCCCTCGAATCCTGGAGCGACTTGGACTAGTAGCGACTTCAAATCAGTACCTCGAAATCTACCTTACCTCCCAACTTTTATCCGACCAAAAGATCCGTAACGATCCCGCCGAAGTGATGAGAAGAGTGATCTCTCACTCGATACTTATTGCGATAGGCGACATGGTCGAATCGAAGGTAGTGGTTTCCGGTCCTCGATCAAGCGATGGAAAGAGTTTGATGCAGGGGGAGGCGGTTCTCGAGAAAATGCTTTTAGGTGACCTTCGTATGGGACTCATCCGAGCCAGAATCGTCGGCTTGACCGGTCGTTGACTATCAGTGAAGGCTGTTCATCTTAGCTCTAACAGACTTTCGAAGGAAATATGCCCATTCAGTATCTTATTGTGGTCCGTGCGCCGACCCCAAAACGTTTTCGCTTCATTTGTTGCAGGGAGCGGTTCATACCGGTCCAAAGCAAGCGCTCTTGGTCTTACGAGCTCGAGAGTTGACACTCTCGATAAGAACGATCATTCTGCGTTCAAACCGATCTACCGATCATTACCTGTGCCGACAAGCCAGATACGCAAACGATAGCTAGCGTAATCTGGCGATAAGTCATGGTTTAGCAGCCGAGAAAGATTCTTTCTCATCTTTATCGGTTCCCTTTGGTGCGCTAGAACCTTCGCGGAATGGTACGCCGGGTCAAGACGAAAGGACTCCCAATATTTAGCTGTTCTCAGCGCGAATTTAGAGAGGCGGAGTCAAATGCGGTCGTCTCGCCACCTTCAAGCTTACCAGCACTCGCACGTCATGCACACGCAGATCACATTAGCCATCTCAAAAAAGGGGAAGTCCTGAGTCTCATCCTCGTGTACGCCACGCCCTTGCACCGCTGCTTGCTGCCCTTTGTCACTGACTCGACAGTCTCTCCAGATTCTTCCCTTCCAGGCTGCCGCTCCTCACCTTGGCTGGTCTCTTCCTTGGGTCCAGTCTCTCGTAAGACTTGCGAGCAGATGTGGATGAAGGTGGCGCCTCGATCGTGCGCTCTTTGCCCTTGCTTGTCGGTGTGTCCTCGAACGAGACTCGACGGTCTGTCTCGGGCTTCACGCTAGAGCTGTGGTCGACTTCTGTCCTGGAGACGTTCGACGGAGGATAAGTCCGCTTCACATCGTCGTCAACGTGGGCAAGCCAGGTCTCCGTGTCTTCGATTGACATCGATGTGCCTTCAAGCTCACAATAAACTTGGTGAGACCTTTGGAAACGCTATCTTCTGTGAGCGAGGGGGAGACAACAATCTGGGTTGGTCCAGCAACTTTCGCTCACTCACCAAAAGTGGGTCACTTCGCCCATCGACAACCAATCCTTCTTGTTCACCTTGTTCTGCTCTTTGTCGGTTCCCCATTTCCTCTGATCCCAGCTGATCGCTCGAACGAGCGATGGTCATCGCATCTTTCCCCGACTGTTGAAGCCTCCTCACCTAAAATAGGTCATCAAGGCAAACTTTGAGTGCTTCGAGTAGCCAACTGGAAGGCACCTAATGGAAAGAAATAGGATCTCGATGTGTTTTGGTAAGCAACGTTAGTGGGACTTGAGGCCTCACAACTGCGTTTTGAAGCTCTTCGGATCCATCCCAGCAGCAGCTTGCATGATGCCGTCAGCAGTCTTGCCACCCTTGCTACGAACGGCCATCCAAACGGCGTCAAAGCCTGCGTGAAGTTGGAGTAGTCTTGAATGAAGAGCGCAAGGTCCGGATTCTGTCGCCGAGCTTGAAGGTCCTGCTGTCCCGCCCCTTGGGCCCTTTCTGTTCTTTCCCCCCTTCTTGTTGACCATTTCGATGATGAAGTGTTCTGAAGCTGTATTCAGCTCGACATGTGAACAGTCGAAGAAGATGTAAGATGTAGGGGGGTAAAAAGATCTGCGCCAACACTGCACAACTAATATAGCAGGTAGAGCATAGATGATCTTTCATCACCGCTGATTTCTTGGTCGGATATCATCAGTACGTAGACCAAAGGAGGTGATCCTTCATTTCAGCAGATTTTTTGAAGACTTTTCAGCAGAGTTAGATGATTTCATCTAATTTTCATTTGATAGAGATACCAAAGAAACGAATTTCCTTGACACTCTAATATCAGTGAAGTGATCAGAAATATGGATCAATCAATATTGAGGCGATTTTGATTTCCGGTACTTTATGGAAAACCTCATATAGCAGTCACAGTCACCACATCATTCGGCTGTCGAAAGCTCCGACTTTCATGAGCCCTCACTTGTATGCTTGTAGAGCAGAGCATGCGAAAAGAAGCGCAGTGAGGTTGAGTGTAGCGTAGGAGGATAGACAGGGTCGGAACGTGGCTTCACACCGCCGCCACTTGCAAAGCAGGAGCTTGGGAAACAGTCGAAATGTCGAGATGTCGTTGTCACCCGTTCTTGGCAGGTCAGCTTGGTGGGTCAGCTTCCCCCCCCTTCCGACGTATGATACATTGAGCCTTGGACGTCAGTCGACGGGCGATTACGGGCGATGTCTGAGGGTTTAGGCGGATGAGAGCAGCGAGAGGGTGTGACAACAGCTCATCAAGTGGACGTAAAACGCTACAAGAGGGTCAGCGGAATAGCTCTATTGTCTATGCTTGGCTTTCTACACCCCAACCCGACAATTATCCAGCGCAAAGATCAAAATATCCTCCGCCCCCTTCGTCTCCAACTCATCCATGACCTTCGCCACAGCCTTCCTCTCCACCATAGCACTGACCGCCACCCAACCCTCCTCATCCAACGGACTGACCGTAGGCGCCCGTCGTCCAGGTGTGATCTGGAGAGCATCCGGCAACTTGTCCCTCGGAATGTTGTAAGATGCATAGACGTATCGCTTGGCCGCTAGAACTCCGGCGAAGCGGGATTTGACGAGGGGAATGAGTGGTGCGAGGGCGGTTGTGAGAGATGGATGGGGAGTAGCGGAGGTAATAAGGACTGCTTCGGATGCGAGGAGGGTGTGGATGGCGTGTAGGCCTGCTGCTCGCATCGTATCGCCGGATTCTGCAGACTATCAGCTCATGCATCGAAGCTACGGCTCGTATTACCGACAAGGTCGACTGTAATGATAAGGAGATGTGACGAGAAGGGAACGCTGGATCAGCTACCGGTCCCTTATCTCACCTGCCATTTCAACCTACCGATCCCATCTGCCATACCAAGCGCACAAGCAGCCTCCACACTTCCCCCCAAATACTCCACCGAAGTTCTCCGTCCATTACCCGTCTTCTCATCCACTTTCTCGAAAAACTCCCCAGCCAGCACCTCGAAACTCGTCGCTATCCTCCCTCCACTCAACCCTTCAACCGATTGAATGGATCCAGAGACAGGAACTTGCACCTGTAATGTGCATTTCCCGAAACCGAGAGGGAGGAGTTCGGATATCATGCTCGCCTGTGTTGATTCGGCAATGACGTCTTGACCTGTTATTCCGAGAGCTACGGAACCGAGGGCTACGAAGCGGGGTATATCGGCGGCTGGGAGGAAGACGCTGAGTCCGGATCATTTATCAAAGAGCACACTGATGGAGGTGAAAAGACAGACTCACATAGCTATGGGATGATTTTGAACGAGAGCGACGTCGAGTCGATGAGCTCGGTTGTATTTGATATCAGCGCCTGAATCCAAAGCATCAGCTTGTTCCCCTGGGGTGAAGCCTAGCCCTTGCACCTGCCGGAGAATGATCTAGGCAGCCGGAAGGGAGGATGAGGCCACGCACCAGCTAGCAGCTCCAAACACTTCTCATGCAGCCTTCCCTTTTTAGGTACAGCAAATAACAACCTATCCTTCAAGCTATCAACCAGTAAAGACATGGTTGATTCAGCACCGAATGATGACTTCGAGGCTCGTTCGCTTGATCCTGCTGCGTTCGCTGAGCTGGATGCATGAGGTAAAGGAGGGAGAAGTATCATTGATGAAGCTAGGGAGTCGGAAGGTGTGTCAGGATGAGAGGAAGTGGTGCCGTTGCCGTTGGCTGTCATTGGTGATGGACGAGACATGAGGAACGTGCAATGAAGTGGAGGAATCAAGGCGACGAGAGCCAAATCCAGAGACGAGAGGCGAGACCAATATGAGATTAGAAGGAATGAAATCCTCAATGAGAACCCCCTCATTTTCGATATCCCCAGGAACCGGAAGATTACGTGAAGTAGGCGTAAGCTCTCGCTTCTCCTACAAAACCCCATTCATCAGATAAGATAGGCCTGCAGTCTGTTTACACGCGTCTCGGTGGCGCGCGCATTACTGTCCGCTGTTTCAGGTGGCTGTTCTGGCTCAGATTCGAAGCGAGCGCCTCTCCACAACATCGGCGAGTCTTTCATTTGGTCGTCGAAGACAGAAGGATCAATCTGGAATTTGCGTGATTAGAAGAGGGATTCACGTAAGGCATTTCGGAACTTTTTGGAACACGCTAACCGAGCTGCTGATTCAAGTTCCTCCTCAGATACGCATGGAGCTCGCCCAACCGTCTGTGCGCTTTCTACACGCCGACTCATCATGTTACCTGTCGAAGTCTCAAAAATGCAAGAACCACCTGAGGAGATACTAAAAGATCCAGATCATGGAACAGCAGGTACGGACCCCAATTCTCCAGGTTGATGTGCCTAAACTCGAACGTTTAGTATTCACTACATCGAAGTCGAGCCCTATCAAGTCTCCTTCACATCTCACAGCATCCACCTCGACGTTCTCCTCAAACCTTGTTCACTCATCGACAGATACATCCCAACCGACACTGTGGACTATCCCGATGTCTTACTCCGAGCCTCCCCTATACCACCCAATCCCGACCAAACCTCGCTCCAACTCCCAACTACAATCCACTCGACCCGCACCACCTTCCCCGGCACCATCCCGACCTACCTCTCGGATCCTCTCCCCTCCAGCAAATTCACGTGACAGAGCAGGATCAACCTCATCATCACGCAATCGAAGAATATCCGGTACAAACAGTCGAACCTCCTCCAAACCCCGACCACGAAGCACTTTAGGTGCTTCCCCACTCGTCCCAGGCTCTTCAACCTCCGATACATCCGACATCCCGACTCCATTGACTGAAGGGAGTCTTGCAACCACTCCTATACCCGAAGATGTCCCTTCACCACCTTCACCATACCCACCAAAACTGATCATACGCGATTACGCCTATCCATCCTCTGACGAGAGGTACACCATCTCCCCTGTCCCTCCTACCATATCCTCATCTAGAAGAGTCTCACAGTTTGGTAATACCTCCGCTGACCCTTCTGATTCCGGTGGATATGGGAATGGGAATGGGAATGGTAACGGGAAGAAAGGTTGGAGCGGGTTCAACCTACTCTCCTGGCGGGGTTTCATGGGTAAATCAAAACGCGAATCAGCGGATTTTACCACTTCCTCTTCACACCGACCTCTCGACGAAGATGATCTTGAGGGGGAAGATGATGATTATCCTCTACCGGTCCCGGATACAGATAACGATGATGATTATGCTTTCTCCTCAACCAGCTCCGACGAAGACGAAGAAGAAGGAGGCGGGAGAGAAGGGCAGGGGACCGATGACGAACCGTGGGGTTTGTACCGGGCGATATACGCATTCGAAGCGATTGGCGAGCATGAATTAGGTTTGGAGGAAGGTGATTATGTGGAAATTCGAGGGAGAGGTGGTGGGGAAGGTTGGGTAGTGGCTGTTAGGACGAAGGTTGTGGATGGGAAGGTTATTAGAGGGGACGATGTTGGGGTTGGAGTGGAGAAGGACAAGGAAAAGGATGGTTTGGTTCCTGAGACATATTTGGAGAAGGTTGAGGAGGGATTGGGAGAGGGTTGAGTTGGGAGTTTTGAGTCGAGGTATACATGATTTGGCGATTGGGCGACTTGACTTGTACAAGTTTAGATTACCAGGACTTTTTTCCAGAACATGTTGTGTAGATACCCTCATGTATAAGTCAACACCTGCCAGGGAATGTATCGGGCCAAGCGGAACAGACAGCGTGGAATGACCTAGTATGGAGACATTAATGTGTGAATGGCTATATGCATCACATCCGTTGACCCGACTAGTAGTTGATCGCCTTCCCATATGAAGCCATCGCTGCCTCCTTGAACGCTACGTCGCCCGTTAGCGCTCATGAGCTTGCCCAAACGAAGGGAAGTCGACACACCCTCAGACAATGTTGGGTGAGCATGTGACGTTCGCGCGATATCCTCTGCTGAAGCTTTATACTCCATTGCCAAGACTGCTGAGGCGATCATCTCGCCTGCGTTAGGACCTGCGATATGTAAGCGTCGCGAGTCATAGCAGAGCAAATCCGATCTCACCTATGATATGGCATCCCAAGACCTGGTCTGTATCCTTCTCAACGATCTGCACCGACGTCAGCTGGAAGCCTCTCCCAAGATCAGCTCGACACACGAATTTGACAAAACCGCTAAACACCTCATTCAGCTGAGTCGCGACAACTGTGAACCGAATATCGCTCACTCGGTATCCTGATTCGTCTTCGCTCTCGAATTCGCCGCAAAAGGATACTTCCCAATCTTATACTTCACTCCGGCAGCCTTCAACTCCTCCTCATTCTTCCCTACCCAAGCGACTTCGGGATGTGTGTACACGACCGAGGGGATCGCATCGTAGTTGACATGTCCGTGGCCGGTCTTTATGATCTCGACTGCGGCGATGGCTACGACGGCTCAGCACTAGGTCTAGTGTTGAAGGAAAGGGGGACTCACCCTCCTCTTCCGCTTTGTGTGCGAGCATAGGTCCGAAAGTGACATCTCCAACACATTTCACACCTTTAGCACTGGTGTTGAATTGATCGTCGATGATGATCCGACCCCTCTTGTCCTTCTCCACGCCGATGTTCTCCAGCCCAAGTCCTTTCGTATTGGGTCGACGACCAATAGCAACGAGGACGACATCTGCTTCGATCTGAGAGAAAACGTCAGACTCGTGCAGCCGAGGAGCTGAATCGACCCACCGTCTCCTCCTTGCCACCCTTCGCAGCATCCACCTTGAGCTTGACGATCTCCCCATCCAGCTCAGCACCAAGCACCTTGGTATTGAGCTTGAATTTCAGACCTTGCTTCTGCAATATCTTTTGGAACTGTTTCCTGCAACGACCTCAGCACAAGGAACTACCTTAGCCCGAGATCCACTCACCCGCATTCCGCATCCATACCCGCTCCAACGGCTCCAAGGAATTCGACAACCGTAACCTCCGCTCCGAGTCTCGACCAAACCGACCCCAACTCCAATCCGATGATCCCACCACCAATCACAACCATCTAACCCATCACCCACCATCAGCAAAACAAAACAATCTCCTCTTCAACCCGGTGAACCCGACTTTGACCCACCCTCTTCGGAACCTCCTTTAAATCCAAAGCCCCCGTACTCGAAACAATCCTCTTCTCATCAATCTCAATCCCCGGGAACGGCGTAACCTCACTCCCTGTAGCGATGATGACATTCTTCCCTTCCACCTGAGTCTCTCCACCATCGTTCAAAGCCACGTTGATCTGATTGGGACTGGCGAAACTCGCAGATCCTTTGATATAATCCACACCGTTCTTCTTGAAAAGGTATGTCTCGATCCCTCCTGTCAATTGTTTCACCGAGGAGTCTTTGGCGGCACGCATGGTGGCTAGGTTGAGTTTGAGGTCGCCGATTTCTATTCCACGGGATTTGAAGTCTGTTTTCGCTTGGTGGTAGAGTTGAGAATTGTTCAGCCTACACGAGAGCAAAATGACGACTTATTCAGCACGTCGTTTCTCTTGGACTAAAAGAGCTTTGACTTCTCTTAGCTAGGGAAAAAGCCCACTTACATTGATTTCGAAGGGATACATCCGACATTCAAACACGTTCCTCCCAAACTCCCTCTCTTCTCAATACAAACCGTCTATCATCCAACCTGATTCAGTTTTTATCCCGAGCTAGTGGATGCATTGAGTGTGACCCACCTTCAAGCCGAGTTGAGCCGCTTTGATCGCAGCGACATATCCACCGGGACCACCACCGATGACGATCAGATCGTAAGGTTCAGAAGCAGTGGCTAAACCTCGAGAGGGAAGGTAAGTCGCTCGAAGGAGACCGCGGGTGAGGGAATGGGATGATGAGGCAGTTGAGAGGGGACGAAGGAGGTTTAGGGACTAGGTGGATCTTATCAGATCGGTTTGTGGGAAACGAGGGGGGAGGCATACGAAGGGTGTTCTCGTCAGCATGTTGATCGATGTATCGTGCTGTCGAATGGAGTAGAAGTTGAGAGGGGATCCTATACTATCTCCTAGACCTGTTCAGACTGAGTTTGTGAAGCGTAAGAGTGGCGCTAGAACAGGAATTGCATGAAGTCGTCGCTCTTTGAAAAACATCCAGATAGCGGCGAACACGGCAAAAGTCTCCGTCGGATCCCGAATAATTCCGCACCCCATTTTGATCGACGCGTGAGCAGTGAAGTCCATGAAGATGATCAAGTGCAAAAAGAGGATCGAGGATAAACCAGAGCTCAGTCCCACTGCTGCATTGCAAAGTATCAATTAGCAGCGACCCGTGTCACCGCGAACCCTTGGTCGGTGATGTCGGATGTGATCTACTGCTCTGCGTCTCCGCACGTCTAGCTTCCGCCGGGTTCTCCGTCCCCTTCCCGGGCGGACTCACTCCCATCCTCCCGAATCCCTGTGCCAGTGAATTCACCGAAGTAGCGGGTAGACTGGGCGGATCCTGTGCTGGCGAAAGTAACGTGCTAGGGCTGATATAATTTGCTGGCTCGCCGTTGAGCGGTCGGAGATTCGAAGCAATAGGATTCGGTAAGAAAGGAGCGAATGCGGGAAGTGGCGGAGATGGATCAACCTCGCCGAGGTGCCCACCGTTTGTGGGAATGAGCGAGCCTGATCGAGAGGTCCTTTGGGAGGCACTGGTAGAGTTTCGGTAGGATGACGGTCCGCTGACACGATCAACCGGCATACCAGGTGAAGCATGTAGTCGAGGATCATATGCTGGCCAGTTCTGGGGGCCTCTGCTGAGGTCAAGCTGCGCATACAGTCGATGTGGGCTGAGAGGAGCGGATATCGATCCTGAGCCTCCCTCGTATGTCGAAGTAGATCGCCGTTGTTCCCAGTACGAGTCAGGGGTCTCCAGTCCTCGAGTCCCGGGATCACGTCCTCGAGCGTTGTGCACATCGAAGCCATGCTCAGTGAAGCCGAAGCCGAGACCCCCAACACCGCCAAGATTCGTTCCCTGACTAGCAAGCCAGAGTTCTTGAGCAGAATAATCGGGCATATCCCCTTCACTCTGTCGTCCTTTTCGAGCATGTGGAGTCTCGATATGTGGAGCCGGAGCGAGACGGTCGAAAGGAGCTCGGGAATGGCTTCGAAAAGCGTGGTTGTGGACTGGAGTAGGGTTGGTTCCTCGCGATGAGGAAAGGGAACGAGGAGCAGGGGATGCAGAGCGAGGGGCATGTTGCAGCTCATCCTCCCGTTCTCGGCATAGTTCGGCAAGGGCAAGCACAGCACGATCGGGTCGTTGCGTCAAGATCTAGGTGCCAGTCAGCGTTGGTGCTGTACAAGCTCTGTAGATTTACTCTCGTGGCCCGCATAAACTCTCCGCGCAACTACGTCCCATTAGCGCTTACGCCCGTCCATGACCTGGGAACATACTGTATAGAGGCCATCTTTGGTGACTGTCCGAGCGACATTATATGATATCTCGAACGGATCCTGCCGATATTCAGCACCAGCCTAAAGCAAGCATCGCTGCTCATACTTCTATACATAATCGATTCCGATCCCGAGCCATCTCATTCAGACCTCCGACATCAATCTGGTCCCATTAGCTCGGCCCTTTCACCACGAGTGTCTGCTCACATCGTTGACCCATCCCTTACTTTCTTTCGTCAATTGCCCTGCCCGCAATGACAAGACCGAATTGTTGAACTGGAAATCGTGCGAGAAGAATTGGAAGAAGTCGATCAATCTGTTGAGCCCGATTAGCAAAGGCTTATAGCTCGAGTCTGAGGAGCTCACAACTCGCCAACAGTCTCAGAGTTGATCGAAGACCACTCCTGCCGCAACGTCTCCACATCATCGAAGAAGTATACATTCCGACCTTCCAGCATGACCTGCTCTTCAGTGAGGGGACGGACAGGGGCGATCCGCTGCAAGTTTGGGAGGACTGGTGGTTGTTTGACATGCACGAGGAAATATAGGACCATGAGGGTGAAGCCGTCTATGGATTATGAGTTCATCTGATTCCGGTTTCCAAGGATGGACATACAGGATGATAATGTTCCGCGATAAGGGGAGTTTATCCGCCGTCTCTTCGCCCAGACTTTCACTGGAAGCGATATCAGTCACCGATCAACGGTATGATTTAAGAGCGTACAGAAAAGAACGAGTGTTCGCACTCGTGCAGGGTCAATAGTAGCGTATGTGAGGAGTAGTCGGGTATTCTCGATGGCTAATCGATTCTCAATTCCGATATCACATGCGATGCCTATCATCTCGTCAGCGTGATACTAGTGCTAGCCAGACTGAGGCTGCTCACCGAACGGAAGAGCGGGAGACGGGGCTAACGTGAGTTTGAGAATTGGTATCCGGGCTTTCGGCAGAGGTTTGACCTGCTTCCATCACTCAAACTGCAAGTACCCCTGTAAAACAGCTCACATCGAAGTTCGTCTCCTATTCCAGCACCCCCTCATCAGCTCATGCCTCCGCTCGTAAACGATGAGGTAGACCCACACGTTCCAGCAAGTCCCCCATCATCTGAACCAGATGCGACGGTTCCAACGCCGCTCCAGGATCATCAATAAGTACCACCAGGTCCATATCTAGCCCAATCTGACATCAGTTCGTCCATCCTCTCCCATGTTCGCCAATTGTCATGGTTCATCACGTACCCGAGTTCCTCAGACCAAAGGAATTACAGCTACTTCCGAAACTCAACAATCTCGCACTGGGTTCGATAGTCTTGATCAATTTCTCGATCAACCCCCTAACCCTAAGAAAATCATCAACATGGATTGCGAGAGAGAGAGACCAAGTGAGGAAGTAGGTGAGAAAGACTGACTCTTCTTTGACGGTGAGTTCTTCATTCGTTGGAAGAAGGGGTAGGACGAAAGAGAAGAGCGAGGTAGAGAGGTCGTTCAGGAATCGTTGGTGGAGAGCTGCGGGGTGCATGATGAAGGGAAGGGAAGGGAAGGGAAGGGAAGGGAGAAGGGTAGGGGAAGAGGGAAGTGTGAGTTGAAGAGATTGGGCTTCGTCGGTATAGATGCTAGATGGATGGTTGATGGTGGTCTAGTGGATTGTACCGTCAGCCATGATTGACCTGTTGAATTGAGCTGAATGGGCGATGCCTCTGGAGCTGGACAGCACCGGCATTCATCGCTTCCAGACAACGAAAGAGACGGCTCACCGGTTAGCTTGAAGAAAGATGCAGCTCTCAGATTGAAGATGTAACGAAAAAGCTGAGATGATTTGGTGATCGCTCTTAATGAGGAGTTTCAAAGATGATTGGAAGGCATGAAAGGGGTTGATTCGATGGCGAAGCCCAGTCCAGTGTCTTCGCTCCGTATAGGTAGTCCAATAGAAGATTGTTCTCACTTGACAAGCTGTGATATATTATATATAGCTTCAATCGCGTAGACAAGGAAATCAAGTCAAACCACTAGCAATCCTCGACACGTGACTCTTCCTTCAAATGTGTCACCAATTCAAAACACCTACTGTACTCGAGGTACAGTATGCATGGCGATATAGCGTACCTACCTAGGTACAGCGACCCGATCACTCCCGGCCAAAAGGCTTTCAAATAATCCTGCAGCGGAATTTTCATTCCTCAGCTGGATCATATAGATGATCCCCGTCCTCTTCCCTTTATCGCTGACCTCAACCGCCACACCAGTCTTTGCAACCCTTTCTACACCATCCGTCAAGACGATGGTCGAGATTAGCATCGCCTTGCTCGATGAATCGGCTTCGACGACTAGCTGCTTGATGTTGCCCTGTTTCTGTGCGTATAGCTTTAGTCGACCTGATCCGAGGGATTTCCATTGTTGGTGTGATTGTTTCAGGAAGACTTTGCACTTCATCTGAGCGGAGATGACAGCCGGTCCGGTGAGAGTCGCTGCTTCCTCTTCGACTGGAGACATCGGCGGGCTGTCATCATCAGCCTCGGCTGGTGCTCCTCGACCTAGGAAGCTGGAGAAGCGGGCGGAAGGTGGTTCAGGGGGTCGTAATGGATCGGCGGAATGAGAGCGAGATGGCAGATAGTGGGATGAGAAGGATCCATCGGACAAGTGAGAGCCCGCGCCGCGTAGAGGGGGAACAGGTGGGACATCGTGCTCGATCGGCCTCGGTGCCGATTGGACCGAGCGACCGGAAAGCGAGCGGGGCAACGGAGCTCCTGGTATCATAGGAAGAGATGAGTCGGATGCACTCGCCCCCGGCATTTGTGGCAATTGAGAGGGTACCGGCAGTGTCGAAGGTTTTCGACTCCGGAGGCTGGCTCCTCGGGGTGGCAGACTGGAAGAGTCGCCGTGTATGGAAGGTACAGGAGGCGGCGGCGATGGTCCTCGAGACCACGTGATAGCTTCTCCAGGCTCAAGTGACATTTTGCTGATCTGCGAATGGAGCATATTGCCACCCATAGGAGGAGGTGGGATCGCAGGGATATCTGAAGGTCGTGGGCTCGCTGACGGAGAGGAATCAGGCGAGAAGGGACTAGGATACCGCAAAGGGGGAAACGTGCTTTCTCCCGATCGAGTATCCGAGAAGGATGAAGGGGAACGGGCCTCATTGAGACCTGGGGAGGGAATGGTAGTCGGAGGTCGCGAAGCTGGACGAGTCAGCTCGGCTCAGAGATCTAGTAACTCACCGGTCGAAGCAAATTCGATGCAGTCCATAAGATCCCTCAACATCTGATCTCTTGCTATTTCTGACGCAGCATGGATGATGAACGTCTCTTTTCGCATAATCGTGACCGCCAGGACATTGCCTAAACCACATGAGCGCAGTCCAAGATGCCAAAGCCGACGTACTCTGCGAACCCTTACTGACAGACAGATGCTTCCCGGCTAGTGGCGGGTAGCTCAACCACATCTCCGGCATTGGTCCACCTTGTCCGACACGTTCAGGCTGATCTCGCGCCAGTAGTTGAGCTTTCGCAGCTTTATCTCCCACTTCCATCCACTCAGCCACCAAGAAAAGGTCTGAGAGGATGAAAACGTGTGCTCGAGGATGGTAAATCTGAGCGCCAGTGGAGTTCGGGGTGAAGTAGATGGTAGCGTCGTGGGATGAGCGGAGTTGACGGGTGAACGATAGTGATGTTGGGTTCATCTGTAGTTTGCATTTCTACGGAGTGTCAGATTGACCGGAAGGAGAGACTCCATACACACCTTCGGCAGCATGGTAAATAAATCCAGTGTCCGCTCAGGATCTATCCGTAGCTCCAAGTCTGAAAGCGGAGCCGTCGCGGTAGTAGGCGTTGCAAAGGATGTAGCGGTCATTGACGGGACCTTGACAGTCGGCCGCTTTTGAGGCGATTGATTAAGGCTAGTAGCAGCTGACCCGCCAGAGTTTCGAGGATCATCGACACGGCTGCTGAATGGTGAGAAGCTGGCCTCAGTCAGACAAGCTGATACGGCATCGTCTCACTCACTTTGTGTGACTGTCTATCGAGCTGTCCATGGCAGAGCTTGTCCTGCTGATCCGCTCATTCAGTTGCCAGCTCTGCTTTCGGGACCCATCCCCTCCCGCAGCCTGTGCAGGTGGACTTGATCCATCGTCCTCGCTCACGTCCACCTCCAGCCGCGCTTCGACCTCGGATACAAGCGTTCCTAAGCGCTGATTTGCAACTACGAGAAGCCGATGATCGCTCCGTCCTTCTTTGGTGCTTCTCAATAGTCGAGCATATAGTTTACGGTAATACCGTAGTCGAGCGTAAGGGAGAATGAATAGCGCGTCGAGCGACCACTGTGTAGGATGGGGAATTGGCGGGGAAGAGGCTGAAATATCTGCGAGAATATTCGGTAGTAAGGGGTTTCGGGCAACAGAAGGGTATGAGTCGAAGCCTGTCATGAAGGTCGCGGCGTATTTCTGATACGACGGCTCGAGGTCGTCGATCTGTTTAAACCAATGAGCGGAAACGAAGCGAGGAAGAAGCGACAGACCCATCGCATCAGCAGGTCTCCCAGCGCTTTCGGGCTAGAAGGATTGGGTCCAATCACCCTCAACCGCTGAATACGGCATGAGCGCGTCCCCTTCAGGATAAGGATCGACGTACGTTTCCGAATGCTCTATTAGCGCGATAAACAGCTTCTACACATCGGAACATGGCATCGAGCTTCGCAGGTGGGAAGTCTTTCCGCGACCATGCTGCAGCGACTCGCTACAACGCGTATGAGCTTAGTACTGGCCTCAAGTATCACACTATGCAAAACCAGCACAAGAGAAGTGCTGAGAAGTGGGAGCCGAGGTGAGGTGCCTTGAGCATGAGATACTCACCCGGATCACCAAGCCCAGCTGCTCGACGTAAACCTTCTCGCTGTCCATCAAGTCCAGAAGAGGATTCCGCCTTGCTATTTCGCCTCTATAATCCGTCTGTTCATGGGACATGCCAGGCTCTGGCATTGCCATGAGACCATTCCTGTTCGTCCATGGCTCCGAGGAGAAGGAAGATGACTTCGAAGGAGGAGCTGGCGGTATGTCGGGGCTTCGATACCGCGAAGGTCCGGCGGCTGCCTGGTAGGCGGCCATGCTCCAAGTTATATTTGATGAAACGAAGGACTATCGCTGAGCCGGCATGAAAGAAATCCAGCGGAAAGAGGGTGAAGACGCCGAAGGCTTGGAAGTAATCTTTTCGCTGGAGGTGGGTGCGGAGACGGGCCTAAGGGCGAGGACGTAGTATTCTAGAGACTAGGATGCGTATATGTAGTCCGTCGAAAAGGATAGATTAAAAGGATGATATGCCAAAAGGTGTGCCAGAGATGTTGGGGGGTCGAAACCGTGCTTCCCCTACTTCCTCGGCCCTGACCAGTCCCTCAAGCCAGTGATTACAGAATAAACCTTTGACGGCTACACTACTGGCTCAGATCAGATCTCCCTATCGAGACAATGGGAGTCCTCGAGACTCTGACATGCATATATGCCTGCATGTCACCTTTGATACCGGGCAGGAAAGCCTCCTCAATAATCAAGAATTATGACGTGTCCCTTCCCGCTTATCAGCTCTACTGCACGAATTCTCGGACGAAATCAAAGTGACAGTTCAAGTAGTTCGCTTTCATCTACACTCTACTTCCCCTAGACAGCCTCCTTTCCGATCTTAAGACCTCTCCTCTAACCTCTCTTTCTCCCACTCATGCTTTCTCGTTGATCTTGGTTACTATGCAGGTTTCAGCTCAGTATAGTCATGTGCCTCCCCTTCCCCCTATACCCTTGACCGATGGGTCGACCGCGAACCGACATCGAGCTTCTTTTTCGAAGCCTCGAGCACCTGGATCGTCTTCGCATGGTCTTGTCAAGCCCAGATCGTCTTCGTCGGATTCCAAGCGGCTGAAGCCGGCTTTCACGACTTGTCTGAGCTATCCGGAGCCGATGCCCCTTTCGACCGCTGCTCTGGATCAGCAGGACTCTAGTGATCTACAGCGAAATCAGCGTCGGTCGAAGGTGGAAGCTCTGACCAAGCTTGATCGAGCTGGACCGGCGGTGTTCCAGCTCTCTTCGGGTCCGACCGCTACATCCTTCCTACCAGCTGCGCAGCCTACAGCCGGTCCAAGTGGTCCTTCCCCATCTCGCAATCCGCTACTCCGTCCTGCTGTCTCCAATCCGCCATTCTCACTTGACACTGTCCGAACCGAAGCACCTCGGAAACCTCCTTTGCGGAGCGGTACCCGGCTTTTCGGTCTCGAAGAATGCCCTGTCTTCTACCCGAATCCCGACGAGTTTCGAGATCCCATGGCCTATATCGACTCAATAGGCCCGATCGCAAAACCCTACGGTATCTGTAAGATTGTCCCGCCGGAAGGATGGAGGATGCCTTTCTCGCTTGAAACCGAAACATTCCGGTTCAAAACCAGGTTACAGCGACTCAATTCGCTCGAAGCGGCTTCTCGGGCGAAAGTCAACTTTCTCGAACAGCTCACGACGTTTCACCTCCAACAAGGAGACTCGAAAGTGACTATCCCTGTGATTGACCGGAAACCGATTGACCTTTGGCGGCTAAGAAAGGAAGTCAACAAGCTTGGAGGCTACATCGAAGTGGAGCGGCTGAAAGGCTGGCCAGTGATCACTCAGACGCTTGGTCTGCACCCAAGCTACGCTTTTAATCTAAAATCCGCATACATCCGGATCATCCTTCCGTTCGATACCTTCAAGGTCAGGGCGAAGTCGGTCTCCGCTTCTCCTCTCACACCGGTACCGAGCACCACGATGTCTAAACCGCCCAGTTTCGTCGCGGAGAGCCCGTTGTCGCCTACTCTGCCTAGCCGAATGAGAGGTATGCGGTCCAGTCGAGCTCCTCGAACCGGATCTGATCCAGGCAAGAAAGGCAAGTCTGCGACGCCGCCGGAGACTAGTCATTCTCTGCCGCCTTACTCGGGCGCTTCGTTGTTCGGTGACGCGCCAATCAACCCGGCATCAGCCGGAGCAGTAATAGCCTCGAAGGTCAGCATCCCCGGCTTCTCCAGCCGAGATGGGAGCGAGAGTGAGCTGAGTGATGAGGATCTGTCGCCTCCACCGAAACCCCTGACTAAAGCGGCCGTGCCGGACGAATACCAAAAGGGAGAGGTGAGTTGCATTGGCTTGGGACTAGCTAACGGAAGGTTTGCGAAATATGCAGTGGCGGACATGCCGCGGACAAGATACTGCTTTGTGACGGATGTGATCGAGGTGAGTGCATCACCCCCTCAGCCGAGGAAAAGCTTATCTCGCGCTAGGTTTCCATATTTACTGCCTGGACCCACCTCTGGCTTCAGTACCTGCCAACAAAGACTGGTACTGTACCCCTTGCCTGCTCAGTCAAGGCGACGACTTCGGCTTTGAAGAAGGCGAAGAACACTCAATCCCGTCTTACCAAGCAAGGGATGCGGGTTTTGCTCATGCTTGGTGGAACAAGCATCGACCGACCTCGTCATCCACTCATGCGAATGGGTCACCGGCACTCGAGCGGACTTTCGGGAAGGCTATTGTTACCGAGGACGATGTTGAGCGAGAGTTCTGGAGGTTGACTGAGAGCTCGAGCGAGACTGTGGAGGTCGAGTATGGGGCGGATGTACATTCAACTACGCATGGAAGGTGAGTTGTGAATTGGGATCAAGCTGAACCCTCCAGTGCGGCGCCTAGTCTTGAGACCCACCCTCTACATCCATATTCGAAAGAAGGCTGGAACCTGAATAATATGCCGATCTTGCCGGATTCGTAAGTACGCGATGCTACATTGTGCTGATATCAGACTTCTGCGATACATCAAATCGGACATATCGGGCATGACGGTTCCATGGATATACATCGGAATGCTTTTCTCCACGTTCTGCTGGCACAACGAGGATCACTATACGTATAGCGTGAACTACAGTGAGTGAGGGGGACTGGACGAAATTGATGTTTAGTGTACTGGGGAGAGACGAAGACTTGGTATGGTATACCTGGAGCGGACGCCGACAAATTCGAGACAGCGATCAAGAGCGAGGCGCCTGAGCTTTTCGAGCAACAGCCTGGTCTTCTCTACCAGCTTGTGACGATAATGAATCCCGGTCGGCTCCGGAAGTCAGGTGTGAAGGTGACAGCATGCGATCAGCGGCCGAACGAATTCGTCATCACCTATCCGAAGGCTTATCATTGTGGTTTCAATCATGGGGTGAGTGCAGTGAAATGACTGAGCTGATGTCAGATCAATTTCAACGAGGCGGTCAACTTCGCCTTGCCCGACTGGCTACCTGAAGGAAAGGAGTGCATTACACGGTATAAAGAGCATCGAAAGCCTGCGGTCTTCTCGCATAGCGAGTTGCTCATCTCCATCACCCTGTACTCCGAGACTATCAAGACGGCTTTATGGCGAGTTCACAAGAGGGAATACCGCTGACCTAGTAGGCTTAAAGACAGTCTTAGCGAGATGGTGGCTACCGAGACGGCCCGCCGTGATCAGCTACGCAAAAGCGTCCCTCTTCTTTCAGAAATACTGGTCGAGGAGGACTGCCCGGAAGATCAGTACCAATGCTGTATCTGCAAGGGATATTGCTACCTTTCGCAAATCATCTGCACATGCACAAAGGCGGTCTCTTGCATCGATCATGCCGATCAACTCTGCGCTTGTCCCACCTCGAAACGAACACTTCGAAAGCGATACTCCGAGAATCAGCTTGAGGAGATTTTGGCAGCCGTCGTCATGCGGGCAGCCCAACCTGGTAATTGGAGAGAACGATTACATGCGCTACTTGCTGCTGCGAGACCACCTCTCAAGTCAATGAGAGCGCTCCTTATCGATGGCGAGAAGATATCGGGCCCTTTACCGGAACTCAGCGACCTTCGCGCGTTGGTGACTCGAGCAAATGCATGGGTCGAACGCGTGACCAATCTCGTCCTGCGCAAAACCACTGGTCGTCATGGAAAAGGTCGGCAGGAAGAGGCTGTCGAAGATCAGTACCGAAGTCCGGAAGAATTGTATGAGCTGCTTGCGGAGGGCGAACTCCTCGCGTTCGACGCTCCCGAGATCATGGAACTTCGCCGGATCGTCCAGAGTATACGGCATTTCCGAGCTGGTGCGAGGACGGTACTCTCCATGCGGGACGACGAACTCAGTATCGAGCAGTGCAGGAATGCTCTCATCTTGGGTCAGGGTCTCAACGTTGAGCTTGACGAGGTTTCAAAGTTGCAGACGATCGTCAATCGCCTTGAATGGTTTCGAAAGGTCGGTTGGGAAGTGGATGATCGGACCATGCAATACCGCGATGTCGTCGAGCTGCTGGAAGAAGCTGAAAAATACGAGATTGCGGCCGCGGACCCGACGGTCGTCGAGCTGAAGCGTCGAGAAGCCCAGGGGTTAGCATGGAGAACGGCGGTAGAGAGGCTTTTAGCCGCTGAATCTATCAAGATCGAGGAGATCTCTTCGCTTGTCGAGGGACAGGAATTCACACCCACAATCATCGATCTCATGCGGCAACTCGAAAGTATCCGCAAAACGGCATTGGGATGGCAGACCACGGCGAAGCAGCAACTTGCCGGAGGAACTGTCAATGGAGCTCAACGACTATGTAAAGCTGTCCAGTCTGCGGCCGGTCCGGTCTCGCGCATTCGTATCCCCGAGGTCGACAACCTGCAGGACGAGCTGGACTATCACGCAGAGTGGCTGAAAAAGCTCGCTGCAGTCCTTGTTGTACCGCCAAACAAGGTGAATTCCACCATTACCAGCATCCTTGCTTCGGCCAAGGCGTTGCTCTCCCCACAAGATGAGCGACCGTCAGAGTCCTTCTCTTGCTTCTGTCGCGCGCCACCTGGACCTATCATGGTGAGGTGCGGTATCTGCAAGGGCGAATACCACCCCAAGTGTGCGAAAGTCAGCACAAAGAACGTCAATCATGAAATTAAATGCGCGATGTGCGAGCGGGGTGCCTACGACGAGCGACCCTCACTTAACGCCATCGCCGCCTTTGTCGACCGACATCAGTGGAACTTCGTGCTAGCTCTGCCCGAGCTGCAAATGATCGGCGACATTGTCGACCTCGCAATCCGTTTCGCTCGATTTATTCTACCGCTTACCGATCCACTGGAGGAGTCGTTACCATGCCACGATGTCGTTCTTCTTCAACATTGCCTACGAAAGCTGGTCAGCCTCCCGATGGTTTTCGATGCGGTGACAACCAACAAGAATCAGCGAGTCATCTTCGAAGATTGGCTTCGAAGGCGGATCTCCGAGGTGCGGAATCCGCCTAAAGCGCGGGTTCGACCGAGGAAGCCGAAGCTTGTCCTCAAGCAGTCTCATGAGCATGAGTTCCACTGCATCTGCTCGACGCCGCCAGACGACCACCTCATTACGGCCAAATGTACGAGATGCGAGCAGGGGTATCACTCGTCTTGCGTGAGAGCTCCGATCGAAGCGTCCGGGCAGGATGGGGAGAAGTGGAGGTGTCCGTGTTGCACTGTCAAGGAGGGCAAGCATCACAAGGGCGTGGAGGTACGGGTGCAGATGACAGGCGAGTCACATGGATCTGTTGAGAACTTGCTGACGCCTTGCAGATCGCTTGGGCACAGATCGATTCATCGACTATCGTAAGACATTCAACGAGTTCTCACAAACCGCTATCGAAGTCATCCTTCCCCCGAACGATTGTATCCTCCTGGAATGTACCAAGTTCATCCCACCCATCATTCCGGATGACTACGAACCTCCATCACAGTCCCAGAATCGAAGGGATAGTGCCGAAGAGCCGGCGAAAAAGAAGAGGCGGGTCAAAGCGGCTGTAACGAAAATCGAAGTGCCGAAAGTCGAGGGAGTCAATGGCGGTCCACCTACGCCGCAGACGAATGATCATCATCCTGCTCATCCCGCTCTACCGAGCCAGCCGAGAGATACATATCGACCTGCACAAGCCCGGACTTCTCAACCTCTTACACCGCGGAGTATACTGGATCAGCCTGGACAGCGGGGTGCACCCGCTCAACATCCCTTCGCGGCGACCTCACGCCCGATTGCTTCTCCTTCCGGACATATCTCTCAACTGTCGGGAGCTACGCCTCAGTCGTCTTGGCGACCGCCTTTCCCGACAGCAGCGAGACCGATGGCTACGAGCTCGATGACGAATGGAGACGGGACGAGGACGATGATGAACGGATGGGATTGGCATAACCCGATCGAGGTGGGGTCTTCGGGGGATGAGAGGTATTAGGCGGGGGGCGACGCGAGTGCGGTCGGGCACGAGTGATTGATGGTCCATCTATCACTCGGCCGGGTTTGTGCGGGATTTTATGCCTAATGGGGGAGGTATCAAAGAGGAAGGAAACGGTTTGGACAATTTGGAAGCTGGCTTTATTAGGTTACTAGGATTCAGGGTGTTAGGATTTGGGTTTGTATGTCCCGCTTTTCACGTTTCTTGGCGTATATCAGTATCACTGTATCAACTGGCTATCATCACCTGGCACAGGATCTCATCGCATGTACATACATTCGGTACTATGTCCACAGACTGAATTTCACATACTGCACTTTGAGCTTCTTGAAAAGCTCTCACGTGAAACTCGCATAAGACCCTCTTGGTACGGACCGATCGAACCCTCTCCTCCTGATTGAAGCCTCACTACTAACCACCGGTTCACCATAAGTCCTCGGTCTCGCACCAGCCGTCCATATAGTCGGTTCAGCACAAACGAAATGTACTCCCCAATCACCTCTCCTCCCAACCAACCTAACACTCTCCAAACTCCTTCTTCTCCTCCCTCTCCTTCTCTCCCTCGCACGTTCACTCCGACGCATCTCCCTTTCTCTCATTGGGAGATACATGTCATCCCTCCTAGCAACTTCTTCCACTTCTCCCTCTGCTACTTCCGCCTCTTCCTCCTCTAGGACCGACGCACGCCAATCATCTTCCTCCTCATCAGACCAAGCGTCAGGTCTTGAAGAACCTTGTCTGGAAGCATCGAGTTCCAGAGGAGAGGATATGACTCGTCTACCATCTTGCGCAGCGTAGATCCTGATCCCGCGTGGGGAGAAGTATGCTACAGCCCATGAAGCGAGAAGGGAATGGACGGCGTCCGAAAGGATTGGTGCTGGTCCACGGGGACGGGAACGGGTCGATCGAGAGGTCCATACGTGGGTCGCTCCGGATAACGCTTCTCGAGCTAGATCATCGACGAATCGAGCCCTGAGTCCGGAAGTATCAGCTGTATCCGTGGTTGTAGTGATCGGTTTGTCGGTGCTTGACGGGGAGGACCAAGGAGATGGTTAAAGGGATGACTAACCACTCGGACTCATTCACGTCATGTGAGACCAACTCTCGTGGAAGGTGCAGCTCGTAAGGATGATTCAACCGACTAGCAGGCAGAGAGAAAGCTTCGAAATCGTCATAACCGTAATACGAATCGCTTGGCATCGGGGATCGTTCGAAACAACTCGGTCTGATGGATGATAGGATCAATCAGCTGTCTATCCTGTGGTCCCTGTTCATCGCGAAATGTTGATTCCGAGTTGTGGGGGATGTGCAAAGCTGGACAAACTCACTGTTCAGGCCGACTGGTCTCCGTAGTCTCTCCTGTAAGTGTCCGCCCGGACCGCCCACTAGAGGTGGTGATATGCATCTCCCGAGTCGCGGTAGGACCTGCGACACCTGGGGCTTCTGGGGCACCGGGAGCAAGGATAGGAGCGACAGGTTGTGTACCAGCTGGTATGATCGGTCGGCCCCAACCGTCCCAACCTGCAGGAACAGTTGTTCAGCTTGGTCTATCCGAGATGTGTGGGAGACGACGACCACCTTCCGGAAGTTGGGGAGGGACTACACATCGATCAGCTGAGACTCGTAAGAAGAGCGCGATCGTGCTCACGCATCCGGCCATACGCGTCGAAACCCTCTTGTCCCGGTCGAGCTATAAAGGGCAACCCGAACGGCAAAGGCGGTAAAGCAGAAGGATCAGGAGGTCGATATGGTTGACTGGGACATCGATCAGCTTCCGTCGCTTCAAACATCATAACAATCACCTCGAACCAACACCTCCGGGTCCAGCAAAGTCTGCGACATCATTGTAAATACCTGCACCTTTGAAGAGAAGAGCTGCTCACCTCGACCCAGCATATCCCGTCCAAACCTCCCTGGCATCGAGTTGAACCATCCCATCCCGGGAACTCCCGGCATGACACCAGGTATCGGCTGGATCAGCGGCATTGGCGGGACCATGGGCATGCCGAAGCAACCCATACCGTGGGGAGCGAACATGTCGAGGTGCCCGAGTCGAGCTTGAAATGGGCTTCCCCGATGGTCCTGCACGTTATGCTTTGCAGTCTGGTCTTGAGCTTCGTCCCGAGCTGTTGACTGAGAAGACAGATGCCCCGTGACGGAAGAGGGAAGTTTTTGGAATTGGTTGGCCAAAGGAACCCCTTTCTGAGGACCCTTTTCATCGTTTCCCCATCGGTGATCGTTCCCAAATCCGTGCGATGAGGCCACAAAAGCTCGTTCTCAAACATTGCACGGCTCGCCACCAATATGAGCAGAAGGACTGTGATGGTGTGCGTGAGATAGAGGTTTGACCAGAGTCGATTTGACTTGTACTCCGACATGGACAAGTGAAGGAATAGATTATGACTTTGGCCTTTTGAGGCTGGATTTCAAGCAGATACTCCGGGGTCGAGCCACAGCCGTCGATGGGAATGACGATATGGGTCAACCATGCATGCTTCTCGTCCGACCCTATGAGAATCTTTCATCGCCTCAATCCTGTTCGCCACGCCGATTGTCCTTGTGCTCTAAAGAGATCGCTATCTTCACGGCCTCCTCTGATCTGCACGTCGACACGAGGTCCAGGTCACAACAATGCTATCAGCGCATGGGGATGTTGGCTGATTAATTCTCTCCTCGACCTGTGTTTGTTAACGTTCAGTCGTTGATGTTTCAAGGTCCTTCATCACACTGATACTTCACCCTATTCCGTCAGTGATTTTCCAAAGGACCTTCCTTGAAACCCCATCATCATCACCGTCCGCAACCGGCCTATTTCTTTTCCTTTAGACTTCGAGTCCACCAACCGTCAAAAGGGCGAAAGATACCTTTACCACTCCCACTCATGTAGCCGATAGTACAGTAAAAGATAACCCACCGGAACATCATCACGCCCACTTTGAGCGAGACGTCGATGCAAACGGGACAGTGAGGGAGAAGACGGTCGTCGAGGATATCAAGGAGGCCGAACCTAGCCAAGGGAAAAAGAAGGGTAAGAATAAAGGTGAAGGGAAGGAGAAGGAGGTGATCACTACGGAGAGGCCTACGTCGGTGGTCCAGTCTGCCGATCCAGGTGAAGTTCAAAGCGACATGGTTGCGAAGAAGGCTGCAAGTTCGAAACCACCAGTGTCAATAATTACCAACCCTCCTGGCGATTCTACTATCGCCGCCCCGCCTTCTCCAGTTCCTTCTCATCATTCGCATCGCCCAGAGATCGTGGTCAACGTCAACGTCGCTCCTCCACCTCCAGCTGTTGTCGAATCCGCACATGGTCCACCTGGTCCACCCGCTTCCTCTGCTCCGCCACCTCCTACAGCTTCGATTCATCCTTCAGCAGTTCCCCTCCCACCATCCGTCACTTCCTCCCCAGCGCCATCAGTCACTATGCCCCTCCCGAGACTAATGAACCCATTCAAGACCAAGACTACCATCGAACCAGTCGAAGAGGAAGAAGAGAGCGAAGCAGTCGATGAAGCAGTGACCAAGACCATCACGACCACGACTACGACCACCACAACCGGTCCACTTGTCCCACTTGAAACGGGTTTGGGGTACGTCGAGAACGATCCAGACTGGAAGCCGATGCCTAAGCCATCTACGCCTCCTCCTCCCGCTATCAAGATACCTGAGGTGTCTCCGGGACGAGTGGTGGAGACTACTACAGTCGAGACCATCACTTATCCCGCTGGGACGGGTCCGACTCCTGGAGGAGCAGGGACGAAGGCCGGTATCAAACCAATCCCAATGGGTGAGTCCGTCTCTCTTCCACTCTGACATGAGCTAAGAAACACACCCAGTCGACTATAAGAGAGTGATCAAGACCACACCACCAAAACCGAAATTCACCTTACCGACTCTCGCCTCGTTGATCCCTCAACCACCAGCGAGAACAGTACTCAGCGTGAATGAGCAGCTCGACCGAGATGGGTATCACGAAGACCTCCATGCGAGAGTTCGAGAGCGACCCGGTATGAGTCAGCCTGTACCTGCGGCTAATGTCGCTTGGGATTTGGAGGTCGAGACTGGAAGAAGGAAGAAGAAGAGGGAACAGCTTTATAGGCGGTTGGGGAAAGCTGTACCTCCGCCAAAGTCTGAGCGTGAGCCATCCCTACGACCCCTTTCCCCTCGCTCTCCCCTTCCCCGTACGCTCCCCGCCCAATCGTCTCAACGTAAGACTGGTGCTGAGTCCTCCCTTAGGCTATGCGTACCCTCCTGCACCGACTGAGATCGCGGAGAATGGTAGGGAGAGGGTACAAGAGCGCTATGGTCCGGTCCAGGGGTATGGCCAGATGGGAGGTGTGGGAAACGGTGTATGGGCCGGGTGAGTTTCCGGAGTTCTTCTTCGTCTCACTCACCCATCAGCATGATATCGCTAATATATACCCTCAGTATGCCTCCTCCCGGACCAATGATGATGCCAGCTCCACCAACGATGATGGGTTCAGTCCCACCGATGATGGGTCCTTCTCTCATGTCAATGAACCCGATGATGGCTATGAATGGGATGGGTGCTGGTGGACTCGGAGGGATAGGAGGGATGGGGATGTTGGGGATGCCGATGGGTGGGATGGGGGTACCGTATGTCCCGCCTGCTTCGGGGATGGGGATGGGGATGGGGTATGGGATGGGTGGAATGGGAGGGATGGAGATGAGCGGGATGGGAGGAATGGGGATGGGTGGAATAGGTGGGATAGGAGGGATGGTAGGGATGAACGGAATGGGTGGAATGGGTGGGATGGGTATGGGAGGAGTAGGAGGGTACGGGATGGCAAGGGGTGGTATGGGAGGTATGGGTATTGGTATGCCGGTGGGGATGGGAGGCGCGGGTAATGCGAGTAATGCTGGGGGGAGATTGCGGTATCGAGGGTATGGATACTATGGCTCGTAGAGGTCAAAGTGCGAGTATGAATAGCATGATGCGCGACTATGTGTACGAATAGATCTGTCATGTTCCGAAGGCATCGCCGGTAAAACATCAGCTTCTGAACGCCATGTATGGTCTCGATAGGCGCGAAAGCTTGAAACCATACTCCAGACGGAAAGTGGCAGTACTGAGTACGGTGCAGGGACTCAGCCGGACACTCCTTTCTCCTTGGTGGGGAGAAAAAACGAAGGAAACGTCCCAGCGAGGGACTCGTCAGCTACCCTTTTCCTGATTTCTCTTCCTGCGCGTTGTTGCCTATTCACCTAATCTTCCGGGCTACTCACACAACGATGAATCCATCGACGAGCAAGAACACCTCGTCAAGACGACCAAATTCCACGAGAGGATTTACTCGGGCCGTTACCGACGCAGGTCGAGTCGACTCTTGGCCAGGTGAAGGAGAGGATGCCGCAGCACGTCTTTTGGAGGGCCGGGATTGAGACCATCGCGCATACTCCCGTCAGAACATGATCATTCAGTGACTGGGATGAGAAGGCGTCGTTAGGGGAGAGCATAGGAGGTGTGAAGAGGAAGAGACTCCATCCTTTATGCATGAATGCTGGTGTATGACACATCAGTGACGACGTCTTTGACCCGTCGGATCTTCTGTGAAGTATGTAATTCCCTTAGCCAGCTGTCAGCATTTTGGCGAAGGGTATAGTCCGTACCTGTAGATCCAGAAAGCGCTTGAGCTTCGGCTTCCATCCTTTCTCCGATATACCAGCAGCGAGCGACCTGCTGATCAGTTCATCGAAGCTGATCGGCTGCTTTGATCTCAGCTACTCATCCGACTTGCGTCCTATAAGGGAAATGCACCTCATACCGTAAAATCCGCAAGTAGAGCTGAGAATCCCCTTTGATCATCTCGTAGAATTGGGTCTGCAGATCCCCGTGAGCATGCGGACGGGGTCGACTCTTCTTGGCGGATAAAGGTGTCCCCTCCGACGAGATGGGAGACGCCTTAGTATGGCGAGAAGGCGGTCGCGTATGTCTTGGCAACGGATGGATGGCGCGCCAGCATTCGATCGCGATCTTCACAAGGGCGGCTTGATTCGTGCTTGTCCGGTAGCCGTAGCTTTGCGTCAGTTTCTATGCCATAGTTAGAACGGTTTTGGCGTACATGATCTGCCTACCTGGAGCTTCTTCATCGCCCAGCTAGCATAGTCCGGCATACCCCGTGCCCTAAGCTGTTCTTCGTCCTCGGCTCCCTGTATCTCTGCACTAGCTTCGGCGTACTTCTCCGCCAACTCCACTTCTTCCTCTTCTTCCTCGGTTTCCACCTGCGAATCCCCTCGATCATCGCCCGACCAAGCGCAATCCAGCACAGCTTCCGTTCTCCAATCCTCCTCATCGTCCGATATTCCCGCTTCTTCCGGTGCGACGGACGAAGCCGAATCACCAATCCCATCCTGATCATCGGCAGTATCGCCGGTCAAGTCGACTGGACCTTCCCATTGCATCACCGCATCGTCTCCCCAATCTTGTACTTCAGCGATGAAGGCGGTAGGGGTGAGGGAAGTAGTCGAGAAGGAGATGTCAGCGGGTGTAGGGGTAGTCGAGAGGGATTTGCGATTCCGGAAGGGATGGGATTTGGGCGTGAAGAGTCTGGAGGAGGATGAAACGGCTGAAGGTGGATGTGATAGCGGCGGAGAGAAGCTATTGATGGGCGGAGATCGAAAGCGAGTGAAGCGATCATTGACGTCGGCGAGGTGGTCCTTGACGTACTCTGGTGAGCCGACATCATCGCAATCCTCCAGCCACCCCTCTTTCCCCTCGAATCCGCTTCCCGTATCTCCCTTCGTCCCCAGCCGTGTGACGCTTACCGGGGAGGTCCCCATCGGCGCGCGAACCTCCCCTCCTTCGAAAGGGCGTACTGTCAATCTCATCGTCCTCGTCGGCTGCTGCGACTTGCTGATCCTGGCTGGAACGAGGCATTGGATGAATGTTCTCCTCATCCTCGCTCATGCCATCGTCCGATGTTGCCGAGCTGATCGATCGGCCATCTCGAGAATAAGACCTCGCGAGTAGTGACGCCCCCATCGGCTGTGTTGAAGGAAGCATAGGGGATGAGACCGGTGACAAAGCGGCCTGTTGAGGCAAGACTGGGCCTTGCGAGGATAGACGTCTTCGGCTTCTTTGGCCGAACATCTCGGTCAACCTCGACTCCACCTCCTGATCCCAGTCTTCTCCTCTCTCCTCCGATGGTTTGACGCTGGCCACCTTCCTCAGTCCCACAGCCGCCTTGCCCTTTCCTTTCTTAGTGGGTTGATCCACTTGCATCGCCTGGTTCGCTGAAGGCAATTCCATACGATTGTCATCCCCTTCGTTAAGCGCGTTGATGTGGTACTCAAGAAGGGAGGAAGGGGCTTTTGGGCCGGCAGCAACATGAAGGGCATCGTTGATCATTGTTTGAAGGTCGGGTGGACGGTTAGGTGGACGGAAAAGCGGCGGGAGGCATGTTGACATATGACGCTATGATTTACATGTTAGAGCTTGCCTGGTGAGAGATAGAGACGTACCCATCGAGCAGCTCCTGAATCGCTCTTCTTCCACCTCTTCCTACACACTACGCAATCCGGAAGTTGCAAGAGTACCGCCGTCCTTCCGAGCCATACAGGGACTGCTATTGGCTTCTTCGGTGGTGAGACCGGAGCGAAGAGCGGTAAGGGAGGCGGTGCAGGTGTGGGAGAAGCTTTACGCTTCGGTGGTGATAATGGTGAAGAATAAGAGGATGAGGAAAGCTTGTAGCTGTATTTCTCGGCAAGATCGGTCGCTACGGTTGATCCGACGAAAACGGGCTCGTCGTCGTCTTCATCGTTTCTGATTGTCGTTTTCGCTTTACCCCTGCTCTCTGTCGAGACTTTCGGCTGCAAAGATCGATCGGAAGCATTGCTTATGATAGTGTCTCCATTGATACCCTTCTTTGCTCGAGATTTCGATGGTCCTGCTCGAAAGGATTTTGGTTTGATCGTCCTAGGCGGAGGAGGAGGGTGATCGAGAAGCTGAGGCTCGTCTGAGGAAGAGCCGGCATTACGATCCGCGAGAATATCTCCAGCAGACAGGAAGTCTGCTGGGGCACTCATCGTGGCCTCAGCGACCCGCCTGTAAGCCGAAGTTGTAGAAATGATTCAAATGTTGGAATGCTTCTGACGGACGTCGCGTTTGTTTTCGCGGAAGCAGATTTCAGCGATGTCCAGTCACGTGCAGCGGGACAGTCCGAGATAATCTTTGCTGAATCACTGCATTCAGTGATTTATGAGCAAATAGTGAGGAGCTCGTAAGAAGAAGGTAGGCCTCATCCCACACGAAACTCGAATCTCTGCCCGGGTCCCGAACGCGCCAGTACAGCCATTATAGACAGTAGAAGATGATGAAACAGCATGTAGGATGAACTGCCACGTTCACTAAATGCCGCGGGGATCTTACCTTCTACTCGCTCCACCCCCCAGCTAACGTGACCAGGAGGCTTTCATTCAGCGATTTTGACTTTCTTCCAAACTGATCACCGCATACATCCAAACCGAGATAAGATATCAAAATGGTCAAGGTGGGCTTTATTTCCATAGATTCTGCCTACGTGTCGAAGTTTTCAAGCCAAGCGTGCTGACGAAAACCTTACCTTCCGCGTTTGCCTGTCCTCACTACCCGGGTCTAAATCTCTCACCTCCAAACCCCCGTAATTTGCCTCCACTTCCTCCTCATCGCACCATCGATCGATCATTCCTTGTAGGCAGTAGCAGTCCTTAAGGGCGATTCCGCCGTTACCGGTGTCATCACCTTCACCCAAGAAGCCGATGGTTCCCCGGTTACCGTCTCTGGAGACGTGAGTGCACTGAGAATCCTCTTGGGCAAGCTGTCAAAGCTTCCGAATCTGGCTCTCCCGGGCGCTAGATATCAGCTCATGGATATGGTAGATCAAGAACCTCGACGCCAACGCCAACAGGGGATTCCACGTCCAGTGAGTCATTATCTTGGCAGTGATGGTCGGAAACGCTACACAGCCGTCCAGGCTTCGATGTGCCTTTCCACCATTCCCGTAGTATGGTGTCTTCAACGCTGACCGAGTCTTCCCTCAGCGAGTTCGGAGACAACACGTACCTCACCATACCTTTCTCGCGGAACTTCAGCTTAATATCTCATGCAGGAACGGCTGTGTCTCCTCGGGTTCGCACTACAACCCCAAGGGATCCAACCACGGTAGTCCCGAAGACTCTGTGAGGCATGTTGGTGATCTCGGTATGTTGTCATGGGTAGTTGGCCAGGTGAACAAGGCTAACACGCTCAGGCAACGTCAAGACCGATGGCTCCGGAAACGTGGTTGTCAACATCACTGGTACGTTAAGCTTCCTTATTCCGGCTAGCTCGCAATTAGATTAGACCCAGGAACGAATCGCTAAAGTCTCTCCACGATAGACAAGCACCTTTCGCTTTTCGGTGCCAAGTCGATCATCGGTCGTAGCGTAGTTGTCCACGCTGGCGAGGACGATCTTGGCAAGGGCGGTCACCCCGACTCGCTCAAGACTGGTAATGCTGGTGGACGTGCTGCTTGCGGTGTCATGTGAGTATCCCTACCCGGGACTGACTGCAAGATCGCTGACTGCGATCAGCGGGCTTGCCGCTTGAGCGAATTATGAGGATCAGATGACAGCTAGTATTGAAAGAGCAGAAGTCGCGATGATGCAAAAAGATTTCAAGTACAAGTATATCCGTCGCAAACGTCGCAAACGTTGAGCCCACCTGCTTTCCGGGTCTACAGATTATTGTGAACCTGAAAGACGGCCTTTCCTATCTTCACTACGAATCCACCTCCACTTTCCCACGGACGCGGGTGGTATCGCGTCCAATACTGCTCAATAATGATACTGCTTCGACTTTCGTCATTGCTTTGAACGCAGACAAGAGGTATTCAATCTTGAGCTGCGCTGCTCCCGAGAGGGCGTTCGTACGATATGGGTATAAAAGGTCGGTCTCCGCAGCCGAACTCAGCCAGCCTACTTTACGCTGCGTAACGTGCAAACGGAGGACACGGTAAAACTGATGTTCTGCTTTCCACAGGCCTGACCGCGCTACTGAGTGAGAATGCTCCACGATGTATGAGGGACCACGAGATGAAGACTGTAAGCTTGACGATTCATCTCCAAACAAGCTAGCTGACAGGTTTGTCTAGCTGTTCGGGCGGAAAGTAGCTATTGACGCTTCGATGTGAGCCTCCTTCACTGCTCAACCAGGGATAGCTATATAGCTGCACTCTTGTTTGATAGCAGCAAGTGCTGAGATCCTTCTTCTCGCAGGTCGATCTATCAATTTCTCATCGCAGTTCGACAACAAGACGGGCAGATGTTGATGAACGAAAGTGGGGATGTCACGAGGTCAGTGTCTGGGCTAGGAATTTCACTTCCATCGTTCCAGGCGATGTACTGTGCGGGTACCTCTGTGCTGAAATCAATTTGTCTCGTAGTCATCTGATGGGCTTCTTTTACCGGACGATACGGATGGTCGATCATGGGATCAAACCTTGTTATATCTTTGATGGGAAACCACCGGAACTGAAGGGCGGCGTGGTGAGCCCTTTCATTCTGAGAGCTGCTTTGCGCTTCGGCACAGGCGATGGCAGAGATTGCAGGACTCAACTCACACGCTTCGTAGTTGGCTAAGCGGTTTGCGAAGCGGGAGGAGGCGAAGGAAGGTGAAGAGGAAGCGAAGGAGACGGGCACGTCTCGTTCGAAGCCCCTCCTCCCCATTCACCCCCACAAATACAAGAATGCCATCCACTCCTCAATTTCAACATTCTCCCTTTGAAGTCAATTATGGCTATCACCCATCCGATCCATCGACACTGCACATCCCATCATCACAGGATGTACCGGCAGTCTCTAACCACTTGGACACCCTCCTCCCCCCCTTG
>JAABUH010001032.1_pt1 | contig 34244 bp, 32 predicted proteins | sample 5559121 | NCBI WGS metagenome assembly JAABUH01 (sample SAMN10711871, study PRJNA513364) | rock metagenome | isolation source: Antarctica rocks | place: Antarctica: Victoria Land, Battleship Promontory nord | collected 2015-12-28
CATCGCGGGATACCTTTCGCCTCATCCCTCGCTGCCCAGTGCGGCCCTCTCTGCTCGTATTCTACGCACGACGGGCTTGCTCCGCCAAGTGCGCTATACCGTGAACGATCCGCTGGATAGTCACCCACGATCTCACAAATCTCGCGGACGCTGCGTCCCGCGTCCTTCTTGAGCGCCAGCGCGGCTTTCTGCTTCTTCTGATCGACGCCTTTAGGCCGTCCGCCTGTGCGCCCTCTCGCCCGCGCCGCCACGAGCCCGGCATTCGTGCGCTCACGGATGAGGTCGCGTTCGAACTCGGCCAGCGACGCAAAGATTCGGCAATTCCCTCCCGTTTTTCGGGCGAGTGAGGTTGGGAGATATTTTGTCGTGACCAACCTCTTTTATGTGAACGCTGTACACTTGTGCCGCACTAGTGTACACTGTACGTCAGTGAGAATGGTTCCATGACCCCCCCGATCCTCCCGCCTGCACCAGCAACGACGAGGCGCCGCCCGCCGGGCCAGGTCCGGCGGGGCCTGATCGAGGCGGGGATCGAGCTAGCCCGCGAGGGCGGACCGGACGCGGTTGTCCTGCGGGAGGCGACCCGACACGTTGGGGTGGCTCCCAACGCTGCGTACCGTCACTTCAAGGACCGCGATGCCCTGCTCAACGCGGTGTGTGTCGCAGCCATGCGCCAATTGGCTCAACGCATGGAGAGTGACGCAGCCCGTGTATCTACCCCCTATGGAACCAAGAGTGGCGCCACAGCGCGCCTGAACGCCATCGGCCTGGCCTACCTCGACTTCGCGATGACTGAACCCGGCCTCTTCGAGACCGCCTTCGCCGTGCCCGGACACCTGGACTATGCGACCGATCGCGACGCCGTGGGATCGGGTGGGCGGACGCCGTTTCAGATCCTGGGCGACGCGCTCGATGAACTCGCCGGCGCGGGCGTCCTACCGCACGAGCGGCGCCCCAATGCCGAATACGCCGTGTGGTCGAGCGTGCACGGCCTGGCCATGCTGGTGAATCAAGGCCCGCTGCGCCAGATCCCGCGGGACGACACGAATCGGCTCATCGACGTACTCCTCGCCTTCATCATCCGCGGCCTCTAAAAGGCTTAGTGGACACTGTTCACTTAACGGTGTATAGTGAACAGTGTCCACTAGTCAAGCCCGTAGGAGGAGCAGACATATGAGCGTCATCGACACGTTGACCACACGCAACGCGGACTTCGCCGCACGGCGGTTCAGGCCGGGCTCATCTCTCATGCCGGCGCTCAAGACGATGATCGTCGGCTGCGTCGATCCGCGCGTCGACCCGGCCCACGCGCTGGGCCTCGACCTGGGAGAGGCCGTCGTCATACGCAACATCGGCGGTCGGATCACGCCGGCGACACTGCAGACGATGGCGATGCTCGGGATGATTGGTCGGGCCGAAGGAGGCAACCCTGGGAGCGGGTGGAACGTGGTGGTCCTTCACCACACCGACTGCGGGATCACGCGCCTCGTCGGGTCACCCGACCTGCTGGCAGACTATTTCGGCATCTCGACGGATCAGCTCGCTGGTAAGGCGGTCGCCGACCCTCGGGCGGCGGTTGCCGCCGATGTCGCCGCCCTGAAGGAGAACCCCTCCCTGCCAGGCGAGTTCGTCGTCTCAGGGCTCGTCTACGACGTCGCGACCGGCCTGCTCGACCCCGTCGTGGCGCCGGCCCCGCTCCGCGACGGAGGGCATGCGGCATGAGCGCCCCTCTCATCCTGGTGACAGGCGCGACCGGCAAGACGGGCGCCGCGGTCGTGGAGCAACTGCGGCGCAAGAACGCGCGCGTCCGTGCGTTGGTCCGCGCGCGTGATCGCCGCGGCGAGCGCCTGCGGGAGCTCGGCGCGGAGGTCGTCATCGCCGACATGTTCGACCCGGCGCAGGTCGAGGCGGCGATGGCGGGGGTCTCGCGCGTCTACTACCTCCCGCCGTGGAACCCGTACATGCTGCAGAGCGCCGTGGTGTTCGCGACCGCGGCGCGACGCGCGCGCGTCGAGACCATTGTCGGGTTGTCTCAGTGGCTGGCGAGCCCCTCCCACCCTTCGCTGGCGACCCGCCAGAACTGGCTCGTCGAGCAGGTGTTCGACATGGTACCGCAGGCGGCCCACATCGCGGTCAACCCCGGCTTCTTCGCGGACAATTACCTCGCCGGATTGACCGGTTTTGCCGCCCAGCTCGGGATACTGCCCATGCCGGCAGGCCACGGTCGCAACGCGCCGCCCTCCAACGAGGACATCGCCCGGGTCGTCGTCGGCACGCTCCTGGACCCCGAACGCCATGCGGGCCGCAGCTATCGACCGACGGGCCCGCGGCTACTCTCGGCCGAAGACATGGCCGCGGCGCTTGGAGACGCGCTCGGTCGCACGGTCCGGCACGTCGAGCTGCCTGTGTGGATGTTCATGAAGGCGCTACGCGTGATGGGGCCGCGCGTCGGCATCGACACGTTCCAGCAAGCGGGGCTCCGCTACTACTACGAAGAGCACAAGCTCGGTACGTTCGCCATGGGCGCGCCGACGAGCCACGTCCGCGACGTGGCGGGCGTCGAGCCGGAGGGCTTCGGCACGATCGCGCGGAGGTACGCCGCGCGCCCGGACGCGCAGCGCACCGCGCGCAACCTGGCGCGGGCGCTGCGGGATGTCGCGTTGATCGGGCTCACACCGGCCCCGCGGTTCGACCGCTTCGAGCGACGCCAGCAGCACCCGCCGCCGCCGACGCCGGAGTTCGCCGCACACTCCGCGCGGTGGGCGCGCGAGCACTCAATCGTCGGCCCGCCACGGCACGCGCATATAACGTAGGGGTGCGGGCTCGTCCGCGCGCAAAACGAGAGCGTGTGCCGCCGCGCCGTCAACGAGCGTATGGGCATGCCGTGCACCCGCTCGCAGCGCCGCGCATTGTAGGGGTTGTCGCCCTCCCAATGCAGACCTTCGTTGGCGATCGCGCGAAGCTCGTCCGCCCACAGGTGTAGCCGCTGCTCAAGCGCCATGTTCCGTATCAAACATCAACGGAGGCGCCCGGCGAACCAGCGCACGATGGCCGTGGTGGAGCGCACGACGTTCGCGGTTTTCTTGAAGCCGTGCCCCTCGTCGGGGAACAGGACGTACTCGACCGGCACGCCCCGCTCCCGCAGGCTGGCCACGACCTGCTCCGCCTCGACCACCGGGACGTTCGTGTCGTTGGCTCCGTGCAGAACCAGGGTTGGGGCCACCACGCGGTCGATCTTGTGGATGGGCGAGAGGTCGCGCAGCAGCGCCGCCTCCGTGTCCGGGTCGCCGTACTCTACCTTGGAGATCGCGGCCATCCACGGCTCGGTTTGCGCGAAGAAGGTCTCGAAGTTGACGATGCCGAACAGGTTGGCGCCGGCGGCGAAGGCGCCTGGGTATTCGGTCAGGCCGGCCATGGTCATGTAGCCGCCGTAGGACCCGCCCATGATGCCGATCCGGCGCGGGTCGGCCACGCCGATCGAGACGACGTGGCCGACGCAGGCATCGATGTCCCGAACCGCGTCGACGCGCAGCGCGCCGTTGTCCAGGTTGACGAAGGCTTTGCCGAACCCGGACGAGCCGCGCACATTGGGGGCGAGCACGGCGATCCCATTCCCTAGCAGCGCCTGGTAGAGGCCGCTGAAGAGGGGTCGCGCCTGTCCCTCCGGCCCACCGTGGAAGTCTATCACCACCGGTCCCGGCCCGTTGGCCGTCGCGGGACGGTAGAGCCAGCCGCTGAGCTCGAGGCCGTCGTGCGCCCGGAAGCGGGCCAACTCGGGGCGTACCAGCGTGTCCAGGGGCACACCCGCGTGCGGGCTGCGCGTGACCTGCCGGAACTGGCCCGCCGGGCCTGCCGCGCGGTCGAGCGTCCAGATGTCCAGCGGCGCACGCGCGCCTGTCACGCTCAAGGCGACGAAGCGGCCGTCCCGGGAGAAGGCCGGCCGGCCGCCCACCTCGGCGGGGAGCGGCGGCGCGGCCGTGCTCTCGCCCGTGGCGAGATCCAGGAAAGAGAGCTCGCCGCGGCCCGCCACGTTCCAGAGCAGGGCCGCCGTCGCCCCGTCGTCGTTGAGCGCGAACGCCTCCAATTCGGCGTCGTCGCGGGCGGCGACGGTCACGAGCGGCCCCGGGCGGCCATCGGCGGCGAGCTCTACCGTGGCGAGCGCGACGGTGTCGCGGTCCCGGTTGGAGGAGAGGTAGACACGGCGGCCGTCCGGCGAGAAAAAGGCGTCCTCGAAGCTCCCGGGCCCTTCGTGTGGCGTCAGCAGGGTCTCCGAGCCCTGCTCGAGATCGAGCAGGAACAGGTTGTCGTCGCCCCGGCTTGCCATGCGGTACAGCACGGCGCGCCGGCCGTCGCGACTGATGTCGGTCAGGCGCCCGATGCCGTCGTTCCGCGCGACCAGCCGCATCGCGCCGGGGGCCACGTCGAGACGATAGGCGTCGATCGCCACGGGGCCGCGGCGGTTGGACGCGACCATGAGGGCCGCGCCGTCGTGGGTCCAGCCCCCTAGCCGGTTGTGCTCCTTCCCCCCGTCGGTGAGGCGGCGCAGACCCGTGCCGTCCGGCCGCACGAGATAGATCTGTTCGTTCATACCCCCGCCGGGGGCCAGGGCGAAGGCCAGCCAGTCCCCGGCGGGCGACCAGGACACGGCGGAGACCTGGTCGTCGAGGGCGGTCACGCGCTCAGGCCAGCCGCCCTCGGCGGCGACTGTCCACACCTGCGGGACGCCGCTGAGGTCGGACACGAAGGCGAGGCGCGCGCCATCGGGCGAGAAGCTCGGGGACGAGCAGCGGCCGACCCTGGCCATCGTCGACACGATCGTTTCCAACGCATCCGCCGCCTCCGCGGAGACGGATGGCATGGGGTGCTCTGACTCGGATTGGGGACGGGACGTTTTAGCCATCGCGCTATCTCCTACTTGCTTGTTAGAGGGGCGGCAATCTTGCTTGTTAGAGGGGCGGCAAGGGCCAATCAGGATTTGTGCTCACTCTACAGCGCCTCGCGCCGGCCCATCCTGTACTCTCGCCACGTGCGATACCCCAGGTCGCCGTAGAGACCAATCATCCAGGCCCACCCATGGATCATTTCCCATTTCTAGACATGCTACCAGCTACCAGCTACCAGCTACCAGCTACCAGCTACCAGCTACCAGCTACCAGCTACCAGCTACCAGCTACCAGCTACCAGCTACCAGCTACCAGCTACCACGTCCCACGGACCCTGGCCGCTGAACTGTCTTGGCCTGCAGGTCGTCCGGGAACTCTCTACCAGCGCGCGCATCTCGTCGTGCAGGCCGCGCAGCACGGTCATCGGTTCGCGCCCACTGGCACAATCCGTGCGTTCTGCTGAGAGGGCGTCGCTCACCTTGGATACGGCCTGTCGCCCGGCGCCGCGCGCTCCGTCCTCCCCCCTCCGCCCTGACCAGATATGGGCATGGGAGCAACGAGACACACAATAGTAGTAACAACAGGGGACGACGCGCGTGATCATACCGATAGGCGACGACGACTCGCGGCGGCGGACCTTCCCCATCGTCAACCTCGCCCTGATCGGCATCAACATCCTGGCCTACCTCTACGTCTACTACCTCGTCGACCCGGACACCCAGCAGAGTATCCTCAACAACTATGTCGTCATCCCGCAGGAGATCGTGCAGGGGCAGGATCTCCCGCCCGTCGGACCGTCCCCGCTGTGGCTGACCCTTTTCACGGCCATGTTCCTGCACGCCAACATCCTGCACATCGCGGGCAACATGCTGTTCCTGTTCATATTCGGCGACAACGTGGAGGACGCCTTCGGGCACGTCGGGTACCTGGTGTTCTATCTGTTCTGCGGCGTCGCGGCCAGCCTGACGCAGGTGTTCGTCGTGGAGCAGTTCCAGGGCGCGGCCGGCATCGCCACCGGCGAGCTCGGCGCCAGCGGGGCCATCGCCGGCGTGCTCGGCGCCTACCTCGTCCTTTTCCCGCACGCGCGCGTCCGCACCCTCATCGGCTTCGGCATCCTCTTCTTTACCCGCCTCTCGGCCGGGCTCGTCATCGGCGCGTGGTTCCTGCTGCAGTTCATACCCGGACTGTCCAACATCCGCGAGTTGGGCGGTGTGGCCTACTTCGCCCACGTGGGCGGCTTCGCCGTAGGAGCGCTGCTGGCCCTGCTGTTCCGGCCGCGCCGCTTCCAGGACGCGCCCCCGTCGCCGGGCTTGCCGCCCGGCCCATCGGCGGGCTACCAGGGCTACTAAGGAATACGCCTGCGACTGCGGCCGCACGGCAGAGCGCAGTACCGCGGCGCCGGGACAACAGGTATATCGATCGGGAGCATAGGCTCCTCACCCGACCGCGGCCGGCTTTAGTCTGCCATGCGACGGCAGTCGCAGGCCTTTCCACTCCGCTTTCTTGAGCCTATTGCTATCAATGTTCTGGTACTGTACACTATAAAAAGTACAGCAAGCGCGACTGGGTCGCCCCGTACGGCCACTCGCCGAGTGGCCTACGGGGTAATATATCCCAGCGACCGCGCACAGGGATAACTATGGCTGTTGAGTATAAAGACTACTACGCCGCGCTCGGGCTCAAGAAGGGCGCCTCCGACAAGGAGATCCGCTCGGCCTTTCGCAAGCTGGCGCGGCAGTATCACCCCGACGTCAATCCCGGCAATACAGAGGCCGAGGCCCGCTTCAAGGAGATCAACGAGGCCAACGAGGTTCTCTCCGACAAAGACAAGCGCGCCCTCTACGACCAACTGGGCCCCCGCTGGCGCGACTACGAACAGTACCGCGCCGGGGGCGGGGACGCCACGCCCGCGGAGTTCCTGCGCGGCACATCCGGCTTCGCCGGAGCCGGCCGCAGCGGCGGGGCAGGTGGCCCACGCTACGAGTACCGGGCTGCGAACGCCGACGACCTGCGCGACGTGTTCGGCGACAGCGACCCCTTTTCCGACTTCTTCAACACGACCTTCGGCCGCAGCGGCCGCGCGAGCGCCGGCGCCTCTTCCGGGCGCGGCGCGGGCGGCGCGTCGATGCAATTGCCGGGGCAGGACATCGAGCAGCACGTTTACGTCACGCTGGAGGAGGCCATCAAGGGCACGAGCCGTGTCCTGCAGTACCCCGACGATGCGGGTTCGCGGAGCATCGAGGCGAAGATCCCGCCGGGGGTACGCGAGGGTTCGCGCGTCCGCCTCGCCGGCCAGGGCGCGCCGGGCTACAACGGCGGCCCCAACGGCGATCTTTATCTTGTCGCGCACATCGCGGAACATCCTCTCTTCGCGGTCAAGGAGTCCGACGTGCACGCGGACGTGCCCGTCCCCTTGCATGTGTGCCTGCTCGGCGGTGAGGTGACCGTCCCCACGCCGAAGGGCACGAAGCTCGCCCTCAAGATCCCGGCCGAGACGCAGAACGGCCGCGTGTTCCGCCTCAACGGGCAGGGGTTGCCCGCCATGCGCGCCAGCGGCAAGGCCGGGGACCTCTTTGCCAAGGTCCAGGTCGTGCTGCCGACACACCTCTCGGACGAGGAGCGCGGGCTCGTCGAGCGACTGGCCGCGCTGCGCGGCGCGAAAGAAGCGGTTAGCCAGTAGCGGTTAGCTGTGCGATGAATGATTGAACGATTTCGTCGACCACCGAGATCGAGATGATATTGCTGGACAGACGAGGGAATCAAAAGGCTACTTGTTAACTGCTAATCGCTAAGAACCATGAACGAACACTACTACACCATCGAGATCGTCAGCGAGCGCGTCGATCTGCCCGCGGCGACCGTGCTGCGCTACACACGCCTGGGCCTTGTTGCGCCGCGCGCGTGGCAGGGCCGTACGCCCCTCTACGGCGAGGCCGACGTGGCCCGCCTGCGCAAGATCGCGCGCCTGACGCGCGACTTGGGGCTGAACAGGGCCGGCGTCGAGGTCGTGCTGCGCCTGACCGACGAGATACAGGGGCTGCGCCGCGAGCTCGCGACGCGGCGCGAGGAGGATTAATGAAGCTACGCTACCGCTACGTTTCGTACGGGGCTGGGCGCGACCGCATCGATCAGATGCAGCAGATGCACCAGCTTATGCATCAGCTGCTGGCCCGCGCCGCCACGCGCGCGGGCAGTTCATGGCAGCCGGCGGCCGACGTGTATGAGACGGAGGAGAGCCTTGTCGTGCAGGTCGAGCTGGCCGGGGTGCGCGAGGAAGACATCGACATCACGCTTTTCGCCGACCACCTGAGCGTCGCGGGCACGCGGCGGAACCGCACGTCGGCGACGGCCGCCTACCACCTGGCGGGCATCCTTTACGGGTTGTTTACCGTCACCGTCCCGGTGATGGCGGACGTCGACCGCGACGGCGTCGAGGCCTCGTTCGAGGACGGTCTGCTCACCGTCGTGCTGCCCAAAGCTGTCAGCCATCAGCTGTCAGCTATCAACATCAACGCCAACAAGACGGCGCTCCCCGCCACCGCATCCACCGACATGGTCGCTCCGCAAGGGGCCGACAGCTGACAGCTGACAGCTGACAGCTAAGGAGATATCAATGGCTATTAACCTGACCGAAGAGGACATCAAAGAGGGGCAGGAGGGCCGGGAAGGCCAGGAGCCCGCGCTCACCATCCCGGATGTCCTGCCCGTGCTGCCCCTGCGCGGCGTCGTCGTCTACCCCTTCGCGGCTCAGCCGCTCGCGGTGGGCCAGGAGCGCTCCATCCGCCTCATCGACGCCGCTATGCGCGGCGACCGCCTGATCGCCCTCGCCGCGCAGTACGACCCGAGCGACGAGCAGGTCAAGCCCGAGGGCGTGCGTGGGGTGGGCACGGTCGCGCGCATCTTGCAGATGGCCCGCCGCCCCGACGGCAACATGATGATCGCCGTGCAGGGCCTGGAGCGCATCAGGATCGGCGAGTACACGGGCGAGGATCCCTACCTGACCGCGCGCGTCGAGCTCTACCCCGAAGACCAGCAGAGCGGCCTCGAGATCGAGGGCCTCAAGAGCGCCATCGTCGAGCAGTTTCGCCGCCTCGTCGAGTTGAACCAGTCGCTCCCCGACGAGCTCGGCGCCGTCGCGCTCAACCTCGACGACCCGCGCCAGCTCGCCTACCTCGTGGCGACCTACGCGCCGATGGACCTCGAGGTGAGCCAGGAAATGCTCGAGCTCAACCCCGTCTCGGCTAAATTGGAGCGCCTTGCGCGCATCCTGACGCGCGAGACCGAGGTGCTCGAGCTCGGCCGCCGCATCCAGGGCCAGGCGCGCGATGAGATCGACAAGTCGCAGCGCGAGTACATCCTGCGCGAGCAGATGCGCGCCATCCAGCGTGAGCTCGGCGAGGAAGACGAGCAGCAGGCCGAGATGAACGAGCTGCGCGGGCGCCTCGACGCGGCCAACCTGCCCGTCGAGGCGCGCAAGCAAGCCGACCGCGAGCTCTCGCGGCTGGAGAAGCTGCCCGCCGCCTCGCCCGAGCACTCCGTGATCCGCACCTACCTGGACATCCTGGCTACGCTGCCCTGGAACGCCAGCACCGGCTCCGAGATCGACGTGCCGCGCGCGCGCCAGATCCTGGAGGAGGACCACTACGGCCTCGAGAAGATCAAGGACCGTATCCTCGAGTACCTGTCCGTGCGCAAGCTCAAGGCCGACCGCGCCGCGGCGTTGCGCGCCGCGGGCGTCGAGCCCGCGGATGACACGCCCGTAGACTCCGCTACCGGCCGCGAGCCTATCCTGTGTTTCGTGGGCCCGCCCGGCGTAGGCAAGACCAGCCTGGGCCAGAGCATCGCCCACGCCCTCAACCGTAAGTTCCAGCGCCTCTCCCTCGGCGGCATGCGCGACGAGGCCGAGATCCGCGGCCACCGCCGCACCTACATCGGCGCCCTGCCCGGCTCTTTCGTCCAGGCCCTGCGGCGCGTCGAGACAAATGACCCCGTCTTCATGCTCGACGAGATCGACAAGGTCGGCTCGGACTGGCGCGGCGATCCCTCGTCGGCGCTGCTGGAGGTGCTAGACCCGGAGCAGAACAAGGACTTCCGCGACAACTATCTGGACGTTCCCTTCGACCTCTCGCACGTGATGTTCATCGCCACGGCCAACTCGCTCGACACCATCCCGCCCGCGCTGCTCGACCGCATGGAGGTGCTGCAACTCTCCGGCTACACCGAGGAGGAGAAGCTGCACATCGCGCAGCGCTACCTCATGCCCAAGCAGATGCGCGCCAACGGCCTGACCGAGGCGGACATCGTTTTCGACGACGACGCCTTGCGCCTGACTGCCCGCGCCTACACGCGCGAGGCCGGCGTGCGCAACCTGGAGCGTCAGGTCGGCACGCTGGCCCGCAAGGCGGCGCGCCGCATCGCCGACGGCACGCGCGACATCGAGGCGGAGGGCCCCATCCGCATCACCGAAGAGTTGGTCGCGGAGTATCTGGGCCGGCCGATCCACGAGGCCGAGGTGGCCGAGCGCACCGAGCGCGCGGGCGTGGCCACGGGCCTGGTCTACACGCCCGTGGGCGGCGAGATCACCTTCATCGAGGCGGCTCGCGTGCCGGGCAAGGGCGAGAACCTGATTCTGACCGGGCAGCTCGGCGACGTGATGAAAGAGTCGGCGCAGACCGCGCTGACCCTGGTGCGCTCGGAGTCCGAGCGGCTGGGCATCCCGGCGGACGCCTGGCAGGACGCGACGGTGCACATCCACGTGCCGGCGGGCGCGGTGCCCAAGGACGGACCCTCGGCGGGCATCACCATGGCCACCGCGCTGGCCTCGCTGATGACGGGGCGGCCGGTGCGCCCGGACGTGGCCATGACCGGCGAGATCACCCTGCGCGGCAAGGTGTTGCCCATCGGCGGGCTCAAGGAGAAGGTGCTCGGGGCGCAGCGGGCGGGGATCACCACGATCATCTTCCCGCGCCGCAACGAGCGCGACCTGGACGAGATCCCCGAGGAGTTGCGCCGCGCGCTCACCTTCATCCCCGTCGACGACGTCTCCGAGGTGCTCGACAATGCCCTCACCAAGACCCACGCCGTCGCCGCCTGACCCGCACTATCCCTTCGACGCAGCAGGGGGGCCGGCCTGGAGACTCCAGGCCGGCCTTCGTGCTACACAGGATCGAGCCAAGGCGCAGCCGCCCAGAGGCAGGCGCTTATTGGCTGTCCCGTGCCCCCACTCGTAGAAGCTCAGCCGCGCCCGACGCCCGCGCCGCAGCCGCCGCGGAGATCCTCGCCGCGGCGGCTGCGGCTCGCGCTCGTGCCCGCGTACAGGCTGAACATCTGACCGATCATCACGACCGGCATGTCCGCCCGTGTCCGCGCGCGGATCTCGGCGACGCTCACGCGCACGTACGCGTACACCTCGGCGGCGCTATACGCGCGCTGTTGCGCATGCCAGTAGTCCATCGGCGCGATGGCGTCCCAGGTCAGGGCTGCCGTGGCGAAGGGGAAGGCCTGGCCGGCGTCCGCTTGAGGCGGGGCCGTCACGATGACCATCGGCTCGTCCGGGCCGAGCGCGTTGCGCACCACCTGCCCGTAGGCCTGCGCCGCCTGCCCGTAGGCCTGCGCCGCCTCTTCCGCCGTGTCCTCCTCGACATCGGCGGCCAGGCCATCGGGACGGTCACCCGAGGGCGCGGTGTAGCGCGCGGCCGCCACCGTCAGGGCGACATCGGTGGGGAGATCGCGCAGGTACGGGTAGACCCAGGCGATGACGCGCAGGCCGGACCGGTGCGGGCGGTCTCTTGTCAAGTCGCCAGAGCCCTGAGCGCACGCTGACCCCGGGGCCGGATGGGCGCCTCCGACCGGTTAGGCGGCGGGGACCGTCTGTGGGTAGAACGCGCTAGGGTCGGCGGCCAGGGCAGCCTTGACCCGGGCGCTAGCCTCGTCGACGAGGACCTCGAGCCGGCCGGCCTCGATGCCGTCGAGTGCCGCGCGCACGACATCGGCGGGGTCGTTCTTCTCGATGTCGAAGCCGGCCATCATGTCGGTGTCCACGGCGCCCACGTGCAGGCCGGTCACCAAGGTCCCCTGCCCGGCGAGCTCCAGCCGGATGCCGTTGGTCAGGCTCCACTCCGCCGACTTCGCCGCGGCGTAAGCGTTGGCCCCGTCGTAGGAGAACCACGACAGCGCCGACAGGATGTTGAGGATCGCCCCACCGCCGTTGGCGGCCAGCACGGGAGCGAAGGCCCGGACAACGTTGAGCGTGCCGAAGTAGTGCGTCTCCATCTCCAGGCGGATCTTCTCGAGATCGCCGGAGATCAGGTTGTGATAGGTGGAGACACCGGCGTTGTTGACCAACAGGGTGACGTCCCGGGCGGCGGCCGCCGCGGCGGCAACCGATGCGGGGTCGGTGATGTCGAGCTGCAGCGCCTCGACACCGGGGATGTCGACGAGCGCGGGGTTGCGCGCCGTCGCGTAGACCGTGGTTGCGCCCCGCTCCAGTAGTTGCAGAGCGAAGTGCCGGCCGATGCCACGGTTGGCGCCGGTGACGAGGGCGACGGATTTAGAAATCTTCATGGATGTCTCCTGACAGTCTTGAGTGGGCCAGCCCAACCGAGCTCCGCCGGATCGGATCTGGCCACCGAGCGATACGGAGGTTTGTTGCATACCTCCTCAAAAAGGCACGGCCCGGCTCTTGCCGTAGTTAGAACGATCACGTGCGGTCTATCGCATGCAACGACCTCCCGGTTCGAGCCTTTATTATGGAATGATCGGTCGTTCCAGAATAAGGGCAAAAAAAGCTAGTCGAGGGCGGAGAGGGTGACGCGCGCGATGTCCTCTAGCGTCCCCCGGTCGTCGGTGACCTTCGCGGTGACGCGCAGCCCCTGCAAGGCGTTGACCAGATAGCGCGCCAGCGCCCGCGGGTCCCGGCCGGCGGCGAGCTCACCCGTCGCCTGCGCGCGCGCCAAGGCGCGGCCGATCGCGTCTTCCGCGCCTCGCAGGCTGGCCTCGACCCGGCAGCGCGTGTCCGTGTCGCGCGAGGCCAACTCCAGGGCGCCGTTGGCCAACAAGCAGCCGTGGCGCCCCTCGGCCAACGCTGTCGCCACCGCGCCGTCGAAAACCAGCCGCAGCGCCGCGCGCACCGGGATCGGCGCGTCGAGCGGCGCCAGGAAGCCTGCCCCCACCGTCGCGCAGTACCGGTCCAGCGCGGCGAGGTAGAGGGCATGCTTGTCCCCGAACGTGTCGTACAGGCTGCCCCGCCCGATGCCCATGTGCTCGACCAGGTCCTGAATCGACGTGGCCTCGTAGCCTTGCCGCCAGAACAGATGCATCGCCCGGTCCAGTGCCACATCAGGGTCGAATTCTTTCGTGCGTGCCATCAGCATCCTCCCCGTCCCACCACCAGCGTAGCCTATTTGTAACGATTAGTCAAGAAAGGGCGCGGAGACGGATTGGTCCGGGGACACAGGGGCGGCTCACCGACACGCGAGGGCGGCTGGCGGAGGAGGAGCAGGCGGCGCACGCGTGGGCGGAATTGGAATCGCTGCGCGCCGAGTTGGCGCGGCGTCCGAGCCCGGGCGACGCGCAGGGGTCAAGATGCGTCCGCGACGCGACGCCGGTGTCTATCCAGCGTGGCGAGGTAGAGCGCGATGCCGGTCGCGAGCGCGAGCGCAAGTGGCCACGGGCTCTCGCCGAAGGGCTGGATGTGCGCGTTCACGAGCATGCCGGCCGCCGAGAACAGCAGCAGCAAGCCCCACGACGCTCGCGAGCCTTTTTGCAGCGCGTCGATGATCAGGAAAGGCAGCGGCCACAGCAAATACTGCTCGATGACCACCTTGCTCAGCAGGATGAACAAGAGGATGGACACCGTGCAGTAGTCCCATAGGTCCAGGCGCCGGTACAGGTAGAGCGCGAGCACAAAGAGCGCGAGCAACAGGTAGCTCGCCAGGCGGGCGACGTGCGGTGAGAGGACGCCGAGCAGCAGGACCTGCCACGACAGGTGTCCGGGCGTCTTGTGGGCGTCGTAGAGCAGGATGTCCGCGACGAAGCGCCTGGGGCTGGTCAGCAGGTAGGGCGCCGAGAGCCCGCCGAGGACGGCCGCGAGGGCCGCCACCAGCCGCCCCCGCCCGCGCGGCTCGCGCGCGAGCAGCCACGGCAGCAAGAAGACCGGGTAGCTCTTGGTCGCGACGGCGACGGCGTAGAGCAGCGGGAACGCCCACGCTCGTTTGCCGGGGGCGCCGTCTCTACCGGGAGCGCCGGCCGCCTCCCCGGGTAGCTCAGGGTCTGTGCATTGTCGGACGGCCACGCCCGTTTGCCCGTCCCTGTCGTGGTTGGCGGGGGTCTGGGGAGAGCCTTCTCCCGGGGTTCCCCCGGAGGGGGCGGAGGGGGCTAGAAGGGATTTGGGCGACTTTTCACAGACCCTGCCGGGTAGCTGTTGGTCGTGGACGATGAGCGCCAGCAGCAGGAGGCCGGCGCACAAGGTGTCGAAGCGGCCGTAGAAGGCGCCGTTGTAGAGCACGAGCGGGTTCAGGAGGTAGAGGGCGGCGCCGAGCGCGACGACGGCGTCGCCGCGGCCCGCGCGCGCGAGTATCCGGGCTACGAGTATACCGGTCAGCAGGTCGCCCGCGACGATGGGCGCCTTGCCCAGCACCGTGAAAGAGAGCCCGGTGTGCAGGGCCAGCCAACGAAACGGCAACTCGACATAAAGAAAGAGGGGGAAGTAGGCGTAGGGTCCCCCGGGGTAGCGCGGGTGGTCCCTGTAGATGTTGACGCCGGCCAACGTGTACCGCGCGGCCAGATCCCAGACCGTGAAATCATCCCCGTGCGCCAGCGGGACAAGGATCGCGCGCAGCGCCAGCCCCATGACCAGGACCAGCAGCGTGTACGGGTGCGCCCGCGCGACGGACAGGGGCTGGTGGAGCGCGGCGACGCCGTGCCGGCCCCGCTTGGGGAAGTTGGAGGCCAGGGTGGACAAGGGTGTCACGGAGGATTCGATAGGCGCATCTGGGTCGTCGGTCGTGGACATCACCACTAGTTTACCGCTTTGTCTCTGGACGGGGCGGCAGGGCTCTCCACCCCGTCCGATGATGCGCTGTCCGCCGCGGGCCTCTTTGTGCTATCGTACCCGTTGTACAGGATGGAGTGACGAAGAGGAGAGCTGTCTATGCCCACGTGGGAGACCTACCTGCAGGATAACGGGCCGCGCTACCAGGATCAATTGCTCGATTTCTTGCGCATCCCCAGCATCTCGGCCCTGCCCGCGCATGCGCCCGATGTGCAACAGGCCGCCCACTGGGTGGCGGACCGCCTGTCGTCGGCCGGCCTCGAGAACGTGCAGGTCTTGCCCACCGGCGGGCATCCCGTCGTCTACGCCGACTGGCTGCGCGCGCCTGATAGACCGACTGTCATGATATATGGCCACTTCGACGTGCAGCCGGTCGACCCGCTGGAGCTGTGGACCACCCCGCCCTTCGATCCGACGGTGCGTGACGGCCGCGTCTACGCGCGCGGGGCCTCGGACGACAAGGGCAACATGCTCATCCCCATCCTGGCCGTCGAGGCCTTGCTGCGGGCGGAGGGCGCGCTGCCCGTCAACGTCAAGTTCTTCCTGGAGGGGCAGGAGGAAATCGGCAGCCCGCAACTGCCCCTTTTCATCGAGGAGAACCGGGATCTGCTCTCCTGCGACCTCGTGGTCAGCGCGGACAGCGGCCAGTACGACGAGGAACATCCCGCGCTGCTGCTGGCCTGCAAAGGCCTCACGGCCCTTCAGATCGACGTACGCGGCGCGCGCACCGACCTGCACTCGGGCATCTACGGGGGCGGCGTCGCCAACCCTATCCACGCCCTCGTACAGATCCTCGCCTCCATGCGCGGACCCGACAACAGGATCACGGTCGAGGGCTTCTACGACGCGGTTATCCCACTCTCCGCCGGGGATCGCGCCGAGCTGGCGGCCGTGCCCTTCGACGAGGCGGTCTACAAGGAGCGGCTGGACGTGCCTGCCCTCGTCGCCGAAGGTGGCTACACCCCTCAGGAGCACATGTGGGCGCGGCCCACGCTCGAGGTGAACGGCATCTGGGGCGGCTTCCAGGGTGAGGGGACCAAGACCGTGCTCCCGGCCGAGGCGCACGCCAAGATCACCTGCCGGCTGGTCCCCGACCAGGACCCGGCCACGATCGCCGCTCTGCTTGTCGGGCACGTCGCGCGGCACGCGCCGCCCGGCGTGGCCGCCACGGCCCACCAGCTGCCCGGCGACTCCAAGCCCTACCTGATCCCCGCCGGCCACTGGGGCAACCGGGCCGCGGCGGACGCGCTCACGGAGATCTACGGCGTCGCGCCGTACCACATCAGGATGGGCGGTAGCGTCCCCGTCTGCGAGCTTTTCCAGCGCAGCCTCGGCGTCTACACGGTGGGCTACGGCTTCGCCCAGAACGACGAGCAGTTCCATGCCCCCGACGAGTTCTCGCGCCTCGGCGCCTTCCGGCGCGGCCAGACGGCCTACGTCCGGCTGCTCTATCGCCTGGGGAGAGGATAGATACCATCCTGTGCGGGCCCCGGGGCTGCCCGGTGCTGCCCGGTGCTGCTCGTCACCGGCGACCATGCCGTCTGCAGCACGGCCACGGCCTACGTCCCGGCGCGCGATCAAGGTTACGCGGCATGCTCACGTCCCGCGAGACTCATGCGCTGCGCCGCGCTACGGGAGTCATCTATCAGCAGCACAACTTGGAGACGCAACTGCGCGTGCTGCACGATGTGCGGGCGTGCTGCACGATGTGCGGGCGTGCTGCACGATGTGCGGGCGTGCCGGCTCGGTCTCAGCGCGCTGTTGCGGCGTACCCTGCCGGCGTAGGGGACTACCGGCCGACACGAGTCGGTAGAACGACGACGCAATGAGATAGAATAACGAGGCAATAGGACGAAAGGAGGTCATTCGTGGACGAGCCAATCAGGCTAACCAGTCTCGCGCGCTGCGCGGGTTGAGCCAGTAAGGTCAGCCCGACTGACCTGGCGTACGTGTTACGCCACTTACCTGCGCCCAACGATCCCAACCTGCTCGTCGGCACGAACACGGCCGACGACGCGGGCGTGTACCGCCTGTCCGCCGACACGGCGCTCGTGCAGACGGTCGACTTCTTCACGCCCGTCGTCGACGAGCCGTACTGGTTCGGCGCCATCGCCGCGGCCAATGCGCTCTCCGATGTCTACGCCATGGGTGGCCGCCCGCTGACTGCGCTCAACATTGCCGGCTTCCCCGTCGGCTCGCTCTCGCTCGACGTGCTCGCTGAGATCCTGCGCGGCGGGAGCGACAAGGTGCGCGAGGCCGGCGTGACGCTCGTCGGCGGGCATACGGTCGACGACACGGAGCCGAAATACGGGCTCTCCGTGACCGGCCTCGTGCATCCCGACAAGATCTTCACCAACGCCGGCGGGCGCGATGGCGACCTGCTGGTGCTCACCAAACCCCTGGGCACAGGCATCACCACCACGGCGATCAAGCAGGGGAAAGCACCCCCAGGCCTCAAGGACTCGGCCATCGCCCTGATGGCCACGCTCAACCGCGGCGCGGCGGAGGCGATGGTCGAGTCCAGCGCGCACGCCGCCACGGACGTCACTGGATTCGGGCTGCTAGGTCACCTGGCCGAGATGGCCGCGGGCAGCGCGTTGGCGGCCACGGTGTCCGCGGGGGCCGTGCCCTTACTACCCGGCGTCGTGGAGCTGGCGGAGCAGGGCGTCGTCCCGGGCGGCACACGGCGCAACCTGGAGTCGCTGCGCGATCGGCTCGTTTTCGATACTGCCGTGCCCGAGCCGCTGCGCCTCGTCCTGGGCGACGCGCAGACGAGCGGGGGCTTGCTCATCGCCATCGACCCCGCCGGCTGCCCCGCCTTGCTCGATGGCTTACGGCGACGCGGCGCGACAGGGGTCGTGATCGGCCGGCTGCTCCGGGGGGTAGAGGGCTCGATCATCGTCGAGCCGTGAGTTGTCGATCGACCGCGCCCCGAAGAAGACAACAGGAACGTGGGGGCGCCGCCACCGCCTTGTCGCGCATTGCCGCATATGGTGCGGATCGTGTTACAGACGGCGGCTTGGGCGCCCCGCCGAGCCGGACGGCGGCGACTGCGGCGCGTCGTCGAGCGCGCTTCTATCCGCGTTCTGCGTGGTGGCCCCCATCGGCAGATAAGTGATGTCCGAGACCGTGCTCATCCGCGGGATCGCCGCCGGTGCGTCGCGGGCCGGTGACGCACCGGCAGCGATCCCGCGCGCCACGACTTCCCTGAGGGTCTCGGCAAAGGTTGGTTGCCCGCCCTCGCCCCCGCCCTCGCCCCACGGCATCACCCGTGGGATCGGGCCTCGTCCGTAGCGCGCTCGTACCGTCTCGATCTCCTCGGGGTCGTCGATCATGGCCAGCACGGTCAGGCCGGCGGGCGAACTGCCGGCGAGCACGATACGCTCCCCGAGATCGAGCAAGCAGACGCGGTTCTCGTCGCCGAGAGGCTCGTCGTGCAACACTATCCCCTTCGCGCTCCCGCCGGCGATGCTCTCAAGCGCGTCGACGCGGCCGGTCGCGATATCCCCATCTCCCGCCCTTGCTCCCCCCGCTCCTCGCGGTCGCGGCAGGACGCCCTGCAGGATGCGCAGGGCGACGAACAGCAGTGCGAGCACGACAGCGAACGTCGCGACGAGGCCGAGCAAGCTCGACCGATCCATCGTGCCGTCGGCATTGGGGCTCGCCGGCGTGTAGGGCAGCAGGCGCCGCGGCGTCGCGGCGCCGTGCCTGGCCGCGCCGATCCGCCCGTACGCGGTCGCGGGGCTCTCAGCCGGTAGGGCCGGTGGGGTGGCCGGCGCGACCGGCCCGGCTTGCGCCGGCCGCCCCACGGGCAAGGCCGGCGGCGTGTGCGGTGGGCCGGCGGCGTGGGCGTGAGCGCGCGTTCCCATGCCCGGGCAGGCCATGATGGAGAGCGCCAGGATCAGACCCGCGGCGATGGACCTGATCCTGTGCGAGAGCAAATCGTGCGGCATACCTCTGGCCTGATAGTTGGTGACTGGAGACTGGAGACTGGAGACTGGTACTCAGTAGCGTACGCGAGCAGGCTTCGTGGACATGTGGCCATCATGGTCTTCCAGCGCCTCCCCGCGCGTATGCGTCAAAGTAATGATATGGTAGTAATGCACAGGACGCAAAGCTCTACCGTGCTGTATCCTAATTGACATGGATGATACAGTTCAAGCGTACAAGCATCTCCTGGTCGAGCAGCAGGGTACCGTTCTCCATGTCACGCTCGACCGGCCGGAGGCGCGCAATGCCTTCAACCCCCGGATGATCGCGGAGCTGACCGCGGTGTTCGATGGCGTGACGTCCGACGGTGACATCAGGGCCGTGACGCTCGCCGGGGCTGGCGAGAGCTTTTGCGCGGGGGCCGACCTCGCCTGGATGCGCTCGATGGCCGCGTACACGCGCGAGGAGAACGTCGCGGACGCCCTGCGCCTGGCCTACATGCTCGAGGCGGTCGAGCGCTGCACCGCACCAGTCGTAGCCCGCGTGCACGGCGCGGCGCTCGGCGGCGGGGCCGGGCTCGTGGCAGCTTGCGACGTGGTTGTTTCAACTCTCGAAACGCTCTTCGGCTTCACCGAGGCGCGCCTGGGCATCGCGCCGGCCGTGATCACGCCGTTCGTGCTGCGCAAGATCGGCCCGGGCCACGCCCTTGCCACTTTCGTGACCGGCGAGCGATTCGACGCCGCGCGGGCCGAGCGCATCGGCCTCGTCCACCGCGTGGTCGAGCGGGACGCGCTCGACGCGGCGGTAGGGGACGCGCTGGCCGGCATCCTATCGTGCGGTCCGGGGGCGGTGCGCGCCTGCAAAGAGTTGGTAGCCGAGGTACCGGACCTGTCGCGCGACGAGGCCCGCGCCTACACAACCGAAACGATCGCTGCGCTGCGCGCCGCGCCGGAGGGGCAGGAGGGCATGCGCGCGTTCCTGGAGAAGCGCAAGCCGTCGTTCGTGGCGGCGCCGCCGTCCGACGGGGAGCGGTGAGTGTAGGCTTGGGAATGTTCCGTAAGGTTTTGATCGCTAACCGCGGCGAGATCGCCGTGCGCATCGCCGCGACCTGCCAGGCCATGGGCATCGTGGCGGCGGCCGTGTACTCGGACGCCGACCGCGACGCGCTGCACGTGCGCCTGGCCGACGAGGCCTACCCGCTGGGCGCCGACCACGCCACGGCGAGCTATCTCAACATAGAGGCCGTCGTACAGGCGGCCGAAAGGGCCAACGCCGACGCCCTGCACCCCGGCTACGGCTTCCTCTCCGAGAACCCCGCCCTCGCCGCGGCCTGCGGGGCCGCCGGCGTCGCCTTTATCGGGCCGAGCCCCGAGGCGCTACGCCTGCTCGGCAGTAAGATCGCCGCAAAGCGCCTGGCCGCACGGGCCGGCGTGCCGACCGTCCCCGGCTACGACGGCGACGACCAGGCGGATGAGACGCTGCTTGCCCACGCCCGGGAGATCGGCGCGCCCCTGCTGATAAAGGCGTCGGCGGGAGGCGGTGGGCGCGGCATGCGCGAGGCGCATGACCTCAGCCTCTTCCCCGAGGCGCTGGCCGCGGCGCGCCGCGAGGCGCGCGCCGCCTTCGGCGACGACACGGTGCTGCTGGAGCGCCTGGTACTAGAGCCGCGCCATATAGAGTTCCAGGTGTTCGGCGACGCGCACGGGGCGGTGATCCACCTGGGCGAGCGCGAGTGCTCGGTGCAGCGACGCCACCAAAAGATCCTGGAAGAGGCCCCCTCGCCCGCCCTCTCGCCCGCCCTGCGCGTGGAGATGGGCGCGGCGGCGGTGCGCGTGACTCGCGCGGCCGGCTACACGGGCGCGGGGACGGCCGAGTTCATGCTCGCGCCCGACGGCTCCTACTACTTCCTGGAGATGAACGCGCGCCTGCAGGTCGAGCACCCCGTGACCGAGCTCGTGACCGGGCTCGACCTCGTGGCCCTGCAGCTGCGCGTGGCGGCCGGCGAGCCCCTGCCCCTCGCGCAAGAGGACGTGACGCTGCGCGGGCACGCCCTGGAGTGCCGCGTCTACGCCGAAGACCCCGCGGCGGGCTTCCTGCCCTCGACCGGACGCCTGCTCACCTTCGACGCGCCGCGCGGGCCGGGTGTGCGCGTCGACGCGGGCGTGGCGGCCGGGGACGAGGTGACGGTGCACTACGACCCCATGCTGGCCAAGCTCATCACGGGCGGCGAGACGCGCGACGAGGCCATCGCGCGCGCGCGCCGCGCGCTGCGCCGCTTCACCGTGCTCGGCGTCACCACCAACCTGCCGTTCCTCGCCCGCGCCATCGGCCACCCCGCCTTCCTGGCCGGCGAGCTCTCGACCGACTTCCTGCCGCGCCACCTCCCCGACGCGGGCGCGCCGGCGCCGCCGAGCCACGACGCCCTGCTGCTCGCCGCGCTCTGGGGCGCGACCGCCCCCGTCCTCGCGTCCGCAGCGCCACCATCCCTTGACCCCTGGCGGGCCTCCTCGGGCTGGACGCTCGCCGCCCGGCAGAGGCGACGGTTCACCTGGGGCGACGAAGACTATGCGGTCGAGTTGCAGAGGGTTGGCGCGCAGGCCTGGAGCGCGCGCGCCGGCGACGACCTTTACGAAGTGGCCGGGGCCGACCGCGACGAGGGCTCGACGACGGCCGGCGGCCTGACCCTGCGCATCGAGGGGCGCATCGTGCGCGGGCACGTCGCGCAGCCCGACCCGGGGACGCTGCTGGTGGCGCACGACGGCGGCGCGTGGGCGCTGGGAGTCGCGGGGCCGCCGGACGTCGACAGCGCCGGCGGGGGGCGCGCTGTCCACGGCGCGGAGAAGGGCCTGACCGCGCCGATGCCGGGCACGATCATCCGCGTGGACGTGCGCGAGGGCGACACGGTCGAGCCGCGGCAGCGTCTGGTGGTGCTCGAGGCCATGAAGATGGAGCACGTCGTCGAGGCGCCCTACGGCGGGGTCGTGCGCGCCGTGCTGCGCCGCGCAGGCGACCTCGTCGCGTCGGGCGACAAGCTGGTGGAGATAGAGGAGAGCTAAACGATGTGGCCCGAGGAAACGCCGCGCGATCCGCGGCTGCCGGCGCGGGTGCGCGTGGTCGAGGTCGGCCCGCGCGACGGGCTGCAGAACATGGGGCTGACCGTGCCCACGGATGTCAAAGTGCGCTTCGTGGACCTGCTCTCCGCGGCGGGGCTGCCCGTGGTGGAGATTACCTCGTTCGTCAGCCCGCGCGCGATCCCGCAGCTCGGCGACGCGGCCGCGGTCTTCGCAGCGGTCGAGAAACGTCCCGGCGCGCGCTACCCGGTGCTGACGCCGAACATGAGGGGCATGGAGCGGGCCGTGGCGGCCGGCGCGCGCGACATCGCGGTGTTCACGGCGGCGTCGGAGGGCTTCACGCGGCGCAACATCAACATGACGATCGCGGAGTCGCTGCGCGCGTTCGCGCCCGTCGTCGAGCTGGCCCGGCGCGAGGGCATCGGGGTGCGCGGCTACGTGTCCATGGCGTTCGGCTGCCCCTACGAGGGACGCGTCCCGCCGGCGCGGGTGCTCGACGTCACGCGGCGGCTGTTCGAACTCGGCGTCGACGAAGTCTCGGTCGGCGACACCATCGGCGTGGCCACGCCGGGCTCGGTGCGCGCCGTCATGGGCGAGCTCTTGCGTGAGTTCCCGGCCGGGAAGCTGGCGGCGCACATGCACGACACGCGCGGGACCGCGCTGGCCAACGTGCTTGCCGCCCTGGAACTGGGCATCGCCACCGTAGACGGCGCGGCCGGCGGTCTCGGGGGCTGCCCCTACGCGCCCGGCGCGGCGGGCAACCTCGCCACCGAGGACCTGCTCTACATGCTCCACGGCATGGGCATCGAAACAGGCGTGGACCTCGACGCGGTCGCGGCGGCGACGATGTACCTGACCACGGCGACAGGCGTCGCGCCCACGAGCAAGTACGTCCAGTCGGCCGCGGCGGCCTGCTGATGGTTATGCGTCGACCCCACTGTGTATGTGGCAAACAATCCTTATTCGGTAAGCTGGCGCCAGAAATATGATTCGGAGACGGAGGTGACTGATGGTTACGCAATCAACCGGGGAGTACGTCGCCGTGCGCCGCATCGGCGACGCCACCGTGACGCTCATCAACGACGGCATTTTCGACGCGATCCCACTGATCCCCTGGATGGACGCGCCGGAGGAGGACGTGCGCCGGGCGGTACCCGAGGCCGACGCCGGCGGCCGTGTCGGTCGGAGCGGCATGATCGTCGCTCACGTTCGGATAGGAGTCGCCTCGGTGCTCGTCGATCCGGGATTCGGCGCGCTGCCCCCCGAGTCGTGGCTGGCGCGCGAGTTGGAGTTGCGCCCGACACCCGGCGTACAGGCCGGCCTGGCGGCCGCCGGTATCCAACCCGACCAGATCACCCACGTGGTGATCACGCACGCGCATGGCGACCACTTCACGGGCGCGACCCTGACGTGCGACGGCCGGCGCGTCCCACGCTACCCCCGGGCGCGGTATGTGCTCGGGCGCGCCGACTGGGACGGCAACCCCGCGCGCGAGGACCCCGACTCCGAGACCTCGATCCACCTGGGGACGCTGGAGCGCGCCGGCCTCCTCGATCTGGTCGACGGGGACTGCGAGGTGGCGCCCGGGGTGACCTTTGCTCGCGGCACCCGGCGAGTCGCCCGGCCACGCTGTCGTGCGCGTGCAGTCGGCCGGCGAGAGCTTCTATCACCTGGGCGACCTGTTCCATCATCGGTGCGAGGTCGAGCACCCGGAGTGGGTCATGACGGGGCGCGATACGCCGGCAATGATTGCCTCGCGTGAGCGCCTGGTCTTGGAGGCCGTACCCAGCGGTGCGACGGTGGTGTTCACGCACAATATCTTCCCCGGCTGGGGGCGCATCGCGGCGACAGGATCGGGTTATCGGTGGGAAGACGTGTAATACGGACGGGCCCTATCGCATGCCATGACCGCTGAGCGTGCGAGAGCCGTTCAGCCCGTACAGGCGTCGTTTGGCCTGCCACCGGCCGGCCGGGCGCTCCACCAGATGGCGCTCCCTGTTAGCCGCCGGCGTCGGGACTCTTTCGCTCCAGGCGCTTACCTGTCAGGACGGAGGGCGGCGGGGGCGTGCGCTGCACCTGCAGGGGCGCCGGTTTGGCCTCGGCGTGGCGGCGGTCGGCGCAGGGTTGGCAGACGACGTGGCGCTGCCCGTCGCGGCTACGACGCAGCACGCGGAAGATGTCCTCCTCCGCGATGTCCTGGCCGCAATCGACGCAACGGGCGGGCGCAGTTGGGTCACCTGTCGTGCGGTTCGGCAGTGACATGGCGCATCTCCTTTATGTTGAGTTGTGACAACTAGTCTATTATCGCATGTATCGTGTAGCCCAATGATGCGCTCCCAGCGGGCCACCGCGACTATACTCTCCGCGTCTTGCTTCAGGTACCTCTCGGTTGCCGTCCTACCCGCTCGACGGCGTGACTGCCCAGGCCCCCCTCGACGACGTGGAGCAGCGCGCTCCAGTCTTTTCCGGCTTGGCGCATCCCCTGCACAAGGGCGACGAGTGACCACAGGAGAAGCAAGGGCGCGATGGCGATCCCGAAGGCGACGGCGAATATGGGGATGATGGGGGAAGCGACAAGCGTCCAGACGGACAGCGCGATAAAAAGGACGAGCAGGAGCCGCCACACGATCTGCCCGACGCTCGTCGCCCGATCGAACCCGATCGTTACGTCGACCGCGCCGTCGCGCGCCGGCCGAAAGACGCCAACCGCCTCGACGACGAGGTGCTTCATGAAGGTGCCCGAGCTGGCCGAGCCGAGCGAGCCCGGCTCGATCTTGGCGGTGAATCGCTCCCCGAACACCGTCGCGATAACATAGCGCCCCCGGCCCGGCGTATTGTAGTCATTCGTCACGTCGATCATACGCCGGTTACATTCTTCGGGGGATATGATGGTCCGAAAGGTGTACCTGGCGCGCCCAAAGGGATTCCATACGACCATAATACATCCCCTACCTGACGTACCTATCTACTCCCCCTACGATTACGCACATTAGTAGGATAGGGCAGGAATAGGGCTTTGCGCTATGGCAAAACACGGCGCCCGTGACCGCGCCGTGACCGCCGGCTATCAACGGCCGGCAGGCCACCAGCCGTTCGACGGCCGCGTCCGCCCCTCGTCTACATCGTGCCGGGTCGGCGTCGTCTGCGTAACAGGCGTAGCCGGCTCGGGACAGAGCGCGGCCACGAGGTCGATCAGTTGCTGCACGTCGAACGGCTCCTCCAGGAAGGCCGCGTAGCCGCGCTCGCGATGGTCGGCGTAGAACAGGGCGGGGCAGCGCGCGCAGATAACGACCGGCGTGGATGTCCGGCTGTGCAGGCGGTCGAGCCACAGGTACGGGTCGTCCAGCGGGTCCGTGAAGGGGATGCTCAACACGAGGTCGAACGCGTCCGGTCCGGGGCCGGCTAGCGCGACGAGGGCGCCGTATGGCGTCGTCGCCCGCTCCACGACGTAGCCCTCGTCCTCCAGGATCGTCGCCAGCAAGTCGGCGATGGCCGCGTCGTTCTCGACGAGCAGCACACGCCCCCTCGCTCGCCCGCATCGTCGCGGGCATAGGGTCTCGTCGCCCATGTCGCGCGGCGCCGGACGCCATGTGCGCATAACAAGACTCTCTTTGACGCTCATTCCAGTCTCCTTCATAGCCTCTGGACGCTGACCAATACATGCGCCGTCTGGGACACCCTCACGCAGGGCCTGTGAAAAGTCGCCCGAGCCCCTCTCGCCCCCTCCGCCCATGGCTGACTGGTCTCCCGGACCCTAACCGCGGGTCCGAGGTTGGGGCGCGCCTCCGGGGGAATCTGGGGAGATGCCTCCCCCCAGACCCCCGCCAACCAGGGCGTATGCCGCCAGACGAACACGACCACCTCGACAATTCACAGACCCTGCACCCTCACGCCTATGACTTGCCGGAAGCGCCGGCGCTCCCGGTAGACGACTAGCCTATGGGCAGCTCGCCCAACGTCACTGTGACGGTGCGCTCCCCCGCCTCGGTCTTGACCGTGACGGGCACGCGCGCCCCCGGCTTCAGGCGGGCCAGGGCGTCGCCGAAGGCCGCCTCGCTCCGCGCCGGCCGCCCGTCCAGCCGCACGACCACGTCGCCCGCGCGCAGGCCCGCCCGGTCGGCTGGGCTGTCGCGCACGACACGATCGAGCAGCACGCCGTTCTCCATGCCCAGACCCTCCTGCGCGGCCACGGCGGGGGTTACCTCGCGCAGGCCCGCGACGCCGAGGTAGGGGCGCCCGCTGTGCGTCACCTTGCCTTCCTTGATGATCTGACCCGCGATGAAGCTCACGCGGCCAACGGGGATGGCGAAGCCGATGCCCTGCGCCGCCGTGCCCAGGCGCGTGTCCGCGGCGGCCAGCGTGGGGATGCCGACGAGCCGGCCCCGCAGGTCGACCAGCGCGCCGCCCGAGTTGCCCGGATTGATCGGCGCCGAGGTCTGGATCATGTCCGGGATGAAGGTGGCCGGCCCGTTCTCGGCCACGGTGCGCCGCAGCGTCGAAACGATGCCGAAGGTGACGGTCTGCGAGTAGCCCAGAGGGTTGCCCACGGCGAGCACGAACTGCCCAACACGTAGCCCCGACGAGTCGGCCGGGGGCAGCGCGCGCAGGTTCGGCGCGGAGATCTTGAGCACGGCGAGGTCGTCGGGGGCGTCGGTCCCGGCGATGGCGGCCTGGTACGACGCGCCGTCGGCGAGCGTCACGGTGTAGCGGGACTGCCGGTCGACGCGGCCCTGCTGCCCCGCCAGCACATGGTAGTTCGTGACGATGTAGCCGCGCGCGTCGACGACGACGCCGGAGCCGAGGCCGCCGGCGCTCTCGATCTTGACGATGGAGGGGCTCGCCGTCGCCGCGGCGTCCTGTGTGGCCTTCTCGAGCGAGACGGCCGTGGGCGCCGCCTCACGGGCGGGCGTCGGGGCCGTGGGCGCCACGCCCCTCGACGCGGGCGGGACCATGGCGGCCACCGCGATGCCGGCGCCCGCCAGGACGCCGCCCAACCCCAGGGCGCTGCCGGCAGCCACTCTCCTCACCTTACCGTTGTCGATACCGCGGACCATCTGTTCGCTCCTTCTCGTCGTGCTTACCGTGTTGTGTGGCGATACTCTATGGCCGGGATCGGGCCGGCGCCAGCCCCACATCCCATCCCTACTGTAGGTCGCGGCCATGAGAGGGCGATGAGGGCTCTTCTCAACGCGCCGGCGCGGTCCGCACGCCGCGCCGCGGGGGCGTGTCGTCGAGCGGACCGGGCAGGGCGCGCTCGGCCTCCTCGGTCAACCGGCGCTCGTTGCGGCGCAGGAAGACGAGCCCCGCTCCCGCGGCGATGAGCGCCAACACCGCGCCGGCGATCCCGAGCGGCCCGCCCACCCGGTGCACATTGTCGCCCAGAAGGTATCCGCCGAGACCGAAGACCGTGGCCCACGCGACGCCCCCGGTCGCGTTGTAGACCAGGAAGCGGCGCCAGGAGAGGCGATACGCGCCGGCCAGGAAGGCGGCCCAGATGCGCAGCACCGCGACGAAGCGGCCGAAGAAGACCACCTTGCCGCCGTGTTTCTGGAAGAGATATTGCCCGAGCTTGAGCGTGCGCTCGTCCAGGCGGACGTACCGGCCGTAGCGGCGCAGCAAGCGGTAGCCGCCCTCGCGGCCGGCCAGGAAGCCTACGTTGTCGCCCAGGATGGCGCCGGCGGTGGCGGCGGCTATCACCAGGGGGATCTCCAGACGGTGCGTCGTGCCGGCGTAGACCGCGGCGGCGAGCAACATCGTCTCGCCGGGGAAGGGGATGCCCATGCTCTCCACGGCGACGAAGACGAGCACGGCCCAGTAGCCGTAGGCGCCCAGCAGCCCCGTCAAGTCGTGGCCGGTCAGCCCGCGCTTCAAGGCGTCGAGCGAGAGGTCCACATCGAACGTCGCGATCCAGGGCAAAGCCAATTGCGCCGCGGCGACGAGCGCGAGCAGCCCCGCCACGACCAATACTCCGCGCATCCGCCGCCGGCCCGACATCGCGGGCCCCTGTCCCTTATATTCCGGTCCTATCATCGGCCCCTTTCCTCACCAGCCCACACAATGACGCGCGGGCGCGTCGCCCCGATCCTTGTCGCCGACGGCGCCCTCGCGCTATGCGCCCATCGTAGGGCACGGAGATGAGGTGTCGATGAGAAATGACGCCGGTTGGGGCTACCGATCGAGCGGGAGCGAGAGCGTGAAGGTGGAGCCTACGCCCTCGCGGCTCTCCACGGCGAGGTGGCCGCCGTGCGCGCGCGCGATCCAGGAGGCGAGGGCCAGGCCCAGGCCGGCGTGGTCACCCCCGCCGGCGCGGGCGGGGTCCACGCGGTAGAACGGCTCGAACAGGTGCGGCAGGCGCCGCGCCGCGATGCCCGGCCCCGTGTCCCGCACCGCGATCGCCGCCTGGCCGCGCTCGATGCGCCCCGACAGACGGATCGCCCCGCCCTCGGGCGTGTAGGCCACGGCGTTGTCGAGCAGGTTGGACAGGGCCTGGCGCAGCTTGACCCGGTCGCCGCGGACCAGGAGCGGCGCGTCGAGATCGAGGTCGAGCGTCTGGCCCTTGCGCTCCGCCAGCGGGCGCACGCCCTCGGCGGCCGCGCGCGCCACCTCGCGCAGGTCGAGCGGCCCCAGCGTCAGCGCCTCGGCGTCGTTCTCGGCGCGCGCCACGGCCAGCAGGTCGGAGATCAACAGGCCCATGCGCCCGGCCTCGGCCGCCGCGTCGCGCAGGATACCCTGGTACTCGGCTGGGGCGCGCTCGCGTAGCAACGCCACCTCCATGCTGCCCTGCAACACCGTGAGCGGCGTACGCAGTTCGTGCGAGGCAGCGGCGGCGAAGCGCCGCTGGCGCTCCATGCTCTCCTCGATCGGGCGCAGGGTGCGCTCGGCCAGAACGTACGCCCCCAGCGCCGCCAAGATGAGCACGCCGAGGTCGATGGCCACGATCTCCAGGGCGAGGGTACGCCGGTCGCCCGCGACATGCGCGACGAACCGCGCGACGCCGCGCCTCAGAGCTGGTGGGACGTCCGTTTCGGCCTGTTGGATGCTGACCAGGATGGTGGCCAGGATGTCGTACAGGGCGAAGGAGAGCAAGAGCACGATGACGGCCAGGATGGCCAGGTACCACAGGGTCAGGCGCAGACGCGCGCGGTCGAACATGGGCATGGGCGCCAGCTATCCCCTATCGGCTACCGGTCACCAACTCACGACTTACGACTATCGGCGCGCAGGGTGTAGCCGACCCCGCGCACGGTGTGGATCAGCGGCGGGGCGGAGGGGGCGAAGGGCGCGTCGACCTTCTGGCGCACGTAGCGCACGTAGACGTCGATGACGTTGCTCTCCACCCCGGCATCGCTCCACACCCTCTCGGCCAGTTGTTCGCGCGTGACGGTCTGCCCCGCGTGGTGCACGAGATACTCCAGCAGGGCGTACTCGCGCGCCGAGAGCGCGATGTCCCGCCCCGCGCGGGCGACGCGGCGCGCCGCGGTGTCGAGCTCGAGGTCGCCCACGCGCATCACGCTGGCGCGTGTGAGCGTGTCGCGGCGCAGCAGGGCGCGCACGCGGGCCAGGAACTCGCCGAACGAGAAGGGCTTGGTCAGGTAGTCGTCGGCGCCGGCATCCAGGCCCGTGATCTTGTCCGCCTCGGTATCCCGCGCGGTGAGCATCAGGATGGGCGTGGCCTTGCGCGCGGCGCGCAGCCGGCGGGCCACCTCGAGACCGTCCAGTTTGGGCAGCATCAGGTCGAGCACGATCAAGTCGTACTCGTTCAGGCGCGCGTCGAGGAAGCCTTCCTCGCCGTCGCGCGCCACGGCCACGTTATAGCCCGATTCCCGCAGGCCCTGCTCGACGAACGCGGCGATCCGCGGGTCATCTTCCACCACGAGAATACGTATCACGCGCCTCCTTCGCCAAACCACTCTACGCTCACTCTAGCAGCTATCCGCCCACCTATCGCCGCCAATGGCCGGCGGGCGGGACGCGTCAGGCGCGGTACCGCACGCTGCCCGACCGGCGCAGCAGCGTGAGGACGGCCATGGCGCCGAAGACGCCGAGGATGACCGAGCCCAGGAAGGTCGAGGGGCCCGCGCCGAACAGCAGCGACCACGCCCATCCACCCAGCACGGCCCCGAGGATGCCCACCCCCACCACGCCCAGGAGGCCTCCCGGCGTGCGGCCTGACGTCAGCGCGCTGGCCAGCCCCCCGGCCACCAGCCCGACGATGATCCAGCTGATAATTTCCCCCATCTCCGCCTCTCCATGTCTATCGCCATACCGCCATGCGCCTGTCGCCGCGCAGCCCGCCCTCGCCGTGGCGTGAGAGGTCCGGCATCCGGTCCCCCGCATCATCGCATCGCGGGATGAGACCCTGATGAGACCGAAAGTATTCCCACGACAGCCATAAAGTGAGGGTCAGTGTGGGTGCATTCTCATCCACGCCTCACCGGCGAGCCCTACGATAGCGAGTGCCCTTGATGGACGCGTGCGTCTGGTCCATAATAGGATGGCTTGCGTGTGCGCCGCAACCGAGACCGATGCTCAATCGGTCCGACCACCCTGTACTCTCGTGAGGTCATGCTCGATCATGTCACGACGGACGCTTCGCGATCGTGAAAACCTCCTCGAAGACGCTGTGGGCGATCTCGCGCGCGCGGCGCACGCCTCCGCCGTGGAGCGGGTCGTGGCGACGATGCGCGAGCGGCTTGGCGAGGCGCTGACGCTGCAGGACCTGGCCGACGTGGCTCATCTGAGCCCGTACTACTTCGCCCGCGTGTTCCGCGACATGACCGGCATCCCGCCGGCTGAATATCTCGCCGCCCTGCGTGTGCAGGAGGCCAAGCGCCTGCTCCTCACCACGCAGGCGAGCGTCACCGACGTGTGCTTCGAGGTGGGCTACACCGGGCTCGGCACGTTCACGGCGCGATTTGCCCGCCTGGTCGGCGTGTCGCCCGGCCGCCTGCGCCGGCGGGCCGAGGACGTCGACGGCCTCGTCGCGGGAGCGCCGCCCTACGGCGCGGGCGGCGGGGGCGCCGCGGCGGCGGGGGGAGGGGTGAACGGAGGGGTGAACGGAGGGGTGGGCGGCGTCGTCCACGCGCCCGACACCGCGAGGGGGTTGATCTTCGTGGGGCTCTTTCCGACGCCCATCCCGCAGTCGACGCCCGTCGGGAGCGCGCTCCTGGATGGGCCGGGCGCATACCACATCCCGTGTGTCCCCGACGGCCGCTACTACGCGCTGGCCGCGGCCTTCCCGCCCACGGCGCGGGCTGACGTATCTCGTGCCCGGCGACGGGCTGCGCGTCGGCGCCGCACGCGCGCCCGTGACGGTGCGGGGCGGCCGGGCGCGCGAGCGGGCGGACATCGTGGTGCGCCCGCCGCGCCCGACCGGCCCGCCGCTCCTGGTCGCGCTGCCGTTCCTCCTCGTGGGCCATCAACGCCCCGCACACGATTAGCTTAGCTCAGTGGCGCGCAGGGTGTTCATGCGTAACGGGGGGTAGGGACGCGCGTCGCAAGAAGCGCAAGATCGGAGAATTTTTCGTAGAACATCCGTGCTATCTTATAGGTGCGGCCGGTCGTTGACCGTGCCGGATCGCATCAGCCGCAAAGCGGGAGGAGCCCTGGACATGAGTGCTGCAAGCGTCACCAAGACCGTTTCCCATATCAGCATCGTCACCGTCAACGTGCAGGATCAGGAGGAGGCGTTGCGCTTCTACACCGAGCGCCTCGGCTTCGAGAAGCGCACCGACATGCCCATGGGCGAGAGCATGCGCTGGCTTACGGTCGCGCCAGCCGGCTCGGCCACGGAGGTGGTCCTGGCCCATGGCTTCGGCGATGGCGGCGCGCCGCTCGGCAAGAACACGGGCATAGTCCTCGAGACCGACGACATCGACGCCGCGTACCGCGAGCTGTCGGGCCGCGGCGTGCATTTTACCAAGCAGCCATCCAGGGAGGACTTCGGTGGCTGGGCCGAGTTCGTGGACGAGGACGGCAACGGGTTCGGCCTCCACTCGAACCAGTCCGGCGCGTAGCAACCCACCGGGCGCCAGCCCCGCCATTGAACGGGCTGGTACAGTGCGCGCTGGCGCGCGAACGCGGTTCGTGGAAGATGCGGCGCCCCTCCACGCCATCATCGGTGTGGGGAGAGGCGCCGCGTTTGCTCGCACCCAGCGTGCGGTGGCGCCCGACGCCGTCGCGACGCGCCTTGAGACGCGGTAGTCTGCAGCGTCGTCAGGCCGAGCGCGCCCGCCCCGATCACCGCGACATCGGGGGTAGGGGACGCGCATGCCTATTTCTCTCCTCACTGCGCCATGCGTACGCACAGGGTACCATGTGGGCGTCCCCTCTGTCTTTCACGGAAGGAGATTACTCCATGATGCCCGACCATTTCATCGGCGACGCCCTGCGAATGGAGCTACCCGCAATCGGTTACAACCTCAGCCAGCGCCTGGCCGCGCTGTGGCCCACCAAGGCGTTGTTGGAGGGTATGGACGGGTCCTTCAACGTCGAGGGGTACGCCCACGAAGGGCACTGCGCCCTGGTCGAGCGCCCGACGCCGCACAGCCAGCGCCTCGCTCATTACCTTAGGACAGAACATCGGCCCCTCTACCGGGCACAGCAGACCCTATTCGAGGCCACCTGGCAGGGCCACAGCCTCCATGTGCTCGTGATGCACTGGAGCGACAACATGAGCGCGCCGTACCATTTCTACATCGCCGCCGATAGCCTGCGCGTGGCCGAGGACTTCCTGATGGCGGTGTGCGCCTGGAGCATGGAGGTGCGCGACGAGGTGCTGGTCTTCGACAGCGGCCATTGGCACAAAGACCCCGAACTCTTCGCAGCCATCAAGGGAGCGACCCTCGACAACCTCGTGCTGCGCGGTAGCCTCAAAGAGGACATCCACGGCGACCTGGACGCCTTCTTCGCGGCCCGCGAGACCTACGAAGAGTACGGCGTACCCTGGAAACGCGGTGTCCTGCTAGTCGGACCGCCCGGCAACGGCAAGACGCACGCCGTCAAGGCCCTGGTCAACGCGCTGGGTCAGCCCTGCCTCTACGTCAAGAGCTTCCGCTCACAGGGGCCGGACGAGTTCAGCATCCGCGCGGTGTTCGACCGCGCGCGCATGGCCGCGCCGTGCATCCTGGTCCTGGAGGATCTCGACTCGCTGGTCACGCCGAGCAACCGCTCGTTCTTCCTCAACGAACTGGACGGCTTCGCTGGCAACACGGGCATCTTGACCCTGGCCACGACCAACCATCCCGAGCGCCTGGACCCCGCCATCGTGGACCGCCCCAGCCGCTTCGACCGCAAGTACCCGTTCGACCTGCCTGCCGTCGAGGAGCGGCGCGCCTACATTGCCCGATGGAACGGGTCGTTGCGGCCGGCGCTACGCCTCTCGGACGCCGCGGTCGACAGTATCGCCGAGCGGACGGACGATTTCTCGTTCGCATACCTCAAAGAGCTCTTCGTTTCGGCCATGATGCGCTGGATAACCGCGCGACAACGAGAGCAGGAGCAGCGGGCCATGGACGAGGTGATGGGCGAGCAGGTCGACGCGCTGCGCGCCCAAATGGTCAGCACTGTCACGACATATGAGTTGAGGCCAGACGATACCTCCGGCTATTTTCCCGCGCACTTGGGCATGAGATACGGGCCGGCGCACGGCGGTATGGTGTTCGGATCGATCGACGAGAGGGACATCCCGCTGTAGAAGCGCCCGTTCCCGCGCCGTGCCCTCCGCTATATCACGGAGCGCGAACTGGGCGAAATGTGGCCGGCCGAGGCGGGCTTCGATCTCACACGCCCTGGCGAGCCGCGGCAGACCGTCCTCGCCGCCGACATCGCCTTCGTGCGCGCCGCGCGTGTCCCGCCGCCGGTGGAGGGCTTCGCGCCTGTCGTGCCCGACTTGGTAGTGGAGACCGCTTCGCCCAGCCAGTCGCGCCCCGAGATGGATGGTAAGGCGCGGCGGTGGCTCGAGCGCGGCGTGCCCCTCGTGTGGGTCGCCTGGCCGGCGCGACGCCGGATCGACGAGTGGCGTCAGGGTGAGGACGCGCCGCACCCGCTGCGACCGGGCGACACGCTGGACGGGCGAGAGATCGTAGCGGGCTTCAGCGTCCCCGTGGCCGACCTGTTTCAATGGCGAATTAAGAGTGCCGATCACGAACGAGGACGTGGCGCGACAGTGAAACAGGCTGTGTAGGTGACTATCCAGCGGATCGTTCACGGTATAGCGCACTTGGCGGAGCAAGCCCGTCGTGCGTAGAATACGAGCAGAGAGGGCCGCACTGGGCAGCGAGGGATGAGGCGAAAGGTATCCCGCGATGA
>JAABUH010001034.1_pt1 | contig 34235 bp, 40 predicted proteins | sample 5559121 | NCBI WGS metagenome assembly JAABUH01 (sample SAMN10711871, study PRJNA513364) | rock metagenome | isolation source: Antarctica rocks | place: Antarctica: Victoria Land, Battleship Promontory nord | collected 2015-12-28
CTTGTATTTATATGCTTCTAAAGCAGTGATAAAAGTGATGTAATTCTCGCTATCGAAATGCATTCGAAGTTTGTTGAACGCTGATATGATGTTCAATCTAGTCAGATGCTTGCAACTCACTATTTTACCAATGATCTCGTCTATCAACGATAGAGAATATCTATTTCTTTTGAAAATGACATTTAGCTTTCGATAGTTCACGCAGAATCGAAGATCTTCATTTGCTTTGAGAGCGAATAGAACGAAAAAGAAATAGAAAGTCTGACTAGAAGTGATGAATTTCTTCGACAGATTCTCGTTTAAGTACTTCTTTACTTTCAGAAGTTTGACAGAGAACATTCAATAGACTCGACAGCGAGAAGACGTTGAATCACTGATGAGCTCGATTTTATGATCGTAGAAGCGATGAGAAGATAGTTTATTCGATTGAACTCGATCAAAAACATCTAGAAACTCATGATATTTCGATAACAGCTTTGCTTTAATATCTTTCAAATTCTGAGTCATTTCATTGATTGAAGAGATGTTTAAAGCGTTCAAATCGCACTGAGTATTGTACGTGATTTTTCTATTGATGTTCATCATGAATAGAGCAAAGACTTCGATCTTGTTCTTCTTTGAACAATTCAACAGCGTTTTGAACGAAGCTGCGTCTATGCTTCGAATCGAGAATGACTCTTCTCGAACAAGTTGTTTGAGCATCATAGAGATCTTAATCTGAGTGATTGAAGAAGATGAAGTTGATTGCAATCAACTTGAGTGCTTTGAATTGAGAAGAATCGAAAAAATCGAAATAGAAGTATTCAATTGATTCGAAAAAACAATGACGTTGTTTTGCATATTCAATAATATTTCGTTTTTGTTCATTCAGAGCTTACTCAATATGACTTCATGATGATTGATATCAGCTATCAGCATTGATACAGTCAATTTCTTATGACTTTCGATGATGAGATTGAATAGAATTTTATGAGTTATGATCTTCTTAGATATTTTTTCATCATAATCTCTTATTAGCTTCTCTTTTGTCAGTGATATAAATTGAATTCTCAGTTTCTCGCATACTTTATTGACTAGATCAAAATGTATGATCATGTAAACGACTGAATCACTGTTTATTAAAGAACGAAGGCTGAAAGATCAATTCTGAAAGAGAAGATGAGCATCAATTAGAAACGACTTTTCAAAGTAATTTTCTTTCGATAGAATTTCATCTAGTTTGCACAAAGATATAATTTCTATCTCTTCAATGACTTTTGAAGAGATGACTAGTTTTTTGAATCGAAATTCGAATCGAAATCGAAGCGATCATATTCATTGTTCACTGCATTAATTCTAGTAGATCGATCGAGACACTCTTTAGAGCTATGACCTGATTTATGACATAAACAGCTTCCAACTAGAATATCTGTCTCTTTGACGCTAGTTAAAATCGCGTCGCGCGACTTTAACTGATCAGACTTCAAGTGATTGACTGACTGAGTGACAACAATCGCTCTATGAAAGATAGTTTTAGAAAGATCATTGATGCGTTTGATCTTGTTCTTGATCTTTCGAATGACTCGCTGATTATTATTCAAATGAATCAGATAGAAACGAATTTCTTTTAGAAAATCAGATTGAACTAGTTGATCTACTCAAATGAATCAAAGACGAAGATGTATTTTATCTTTCAGATCAGCGATCAGTTGCTTCTCGTGATAGTCTAGATAGAAAGATAAACGTTGAAATTGAGTATAGAATTCATTGAATTTCTTGAATTCTTGAATCAAGTTGTAGTATTTTCTAAAAAAGTTGACTTTCTTATTCGAGTCATTGAACAATTGAGCTAACTCTTTCAAAAGATCGTTGACGATTCTATAGAGATTGACACAGTCACGTTTGCATCTAGCTTGAGTGATCTCAGCTGTGTCATCGAATAATCTAGAATGTATATAGCTCAATTTGACTCATTCATTAGAAAAGAGATCGACGTTGATCTCTAGTTTATTCTGAATTTTTCTGTATCAGTTCTTTCAAGTAAAGTTCTTTTCATCAGTAAACAGTGAAGAATCAGGTATTTTTTGAGATCTAGAATGCTCAGAGTAGATGAAATCAGAAGAAGTATTTTCTTTAGCTTGAAGTCTAGTCTTCAACTCTTTGATTTCGTCTTCTTGTTGTTTATCTAACTTGTAGAGTCAATCTGTTTCTTCATCGAGAGCTAGACTTCGAGCCTTTCAGATTTCGTAAAACACAAGAAGTATTATTGTTTCAACAAATGATTCATCATCTTCATGAATGAATGATGCAGCACTTGATGATTTCGTTCGTGATTTTGATGAATCAGCATCAGAGATTTAAAAGAAACGATTTCGAAATTCTTTGAAACACTCTTCAGTAAACAAACGACTAGACATAGTAAGATTTGTTTGAAAGAAGATTAAATGAATGATGATGCTTAATGATTGAAGAAGAAAAACGTATAGAACGATGTTTAATCTTCAACAAAGAAGATGAGATTTGTTTGTTGATTTGATTGATTCTCTAGCAAACAACGAAGATTCTTTATCATTGAATCTATCGATCGATTTGATTCTTGAGCAATTCACGAAGATTCTTTATCATGATTCTCATAATCGAGTGAACTTTGCATACTTAATGAGTGATAATTAGTCTAGCAATTCAAACAGTCTCATCGTTGATTCTATTCAATTCTCTAGTGTTGTTCTATCTTTCAATTATCGTTGATCATCAGATAAATGAATTTCTTTAGACTCGTTCTGTCTAGATGAGTATGTTGAATGAGTAATGAGATCAGTATCATGTGATTAACGAATTCTTAATATAATGTCAGAATCATGTCTAAATGATACAATCAATGAAGATCAGAATTGATAGTGCTGGATCTTTAAAGATAGTTATAACTGAATATTAAAAATACAGAAGAAGATTGATACAAAAGCTTCTATTTATGTAATATTCAAAGACTGCGCTAGACTTGAAAGAAATGTGTTTGTGACATGAAAAGAATGTGATGTAGATGAACAAGATGTTGGTAAAAGAAAAGAGTGTTGAAAAAGAAAAAAGAGATTGAGTCAAACCTGACTAGCTCGCTGATTAACTTTAATCATTACGCAGAGAACTCGCTAGCGTTCACTGTGAATTGATTAAAGCTTCAGTCTTGTTCAGTCTTATCAGTCTTGATATGCTCGTAACATTCAGCAGCTTAAACATCATTAATCTCACTTTATCTTCGTCATTGTTTTATTCGTCAAAGTCAAGAACATCTTTGCATTGACTAGTAACTCTTTGAGTTCAAAAATCATCACTTTTGTGACTGTTGTTTCAACAATATCTTCATTTCTTTCTTTCTCATTTTTCAACGAGTCAATGAATCTAAGTTTTGTCATTGTCATCATTCAAGATAAGACTTTGATCATTTCTGAAATCAAGAAAATCTGCAACAAGTGAAAGCTGTGCTACTATTGCAAATTGCAACATTCAAGCAAAATTGCTAAAGAATATTCAAATAAGAAGTTCTTCACTTTGCATATCATGAACATTTATAACAATGACGTTGTCAGTATAAATGAAGAAGTCTCGCTGTTTGCAAAAAAAGTTTAATCTTTGAGCTAAGTCATGCTCAGAAATTTGTATACATATCATCTTGTTTACTAATCTCAATCTTTTTACTCTCACTTCAATCATATAAAAAGTTTTCTGCTAAATCTGTCTTAAAACTCTTTGAATTCAATTCGACATTCAAAGATAATCACATGATAGTATTTTATATTTTACGTCAAGCTCAATTTAAAGTTCTCATTCTCGCTCTGATTGATAATGAAGTCTCTGCTTATGTTTTTATGAATAAATTTTTCACGCAACAACATCATCTTTTCTTGCATCAATTAACTTACTCTCGCAGACTTCAAGAATTTGATGATCAAGTCGCTTTAATCAATGACATTATTTATATCATTAAAATCAAAATGATTCTTGATGAACACATTGAAAAACTATTCTTCTATGTCATTGAATTAAGTCAATATTTCATTGTCATAAGTTTATCATGACTTCATCATCACGTCATTAATGTCAATTTTGAGCACAATATTCTCATCTTGTCTTTCTTCTTCTATCTTAATCATTGTTGCTCATTCTTCATCAAGATCTATGATCTTAATCAACAAGAAGAAAATTTCTTGTTCAAAGTTAACAAAGTAGCTTTCTTTCAGTCTCATTCTTACTTAATTCGCTCACAAGAAGTAACTCAGTTCACAAATCATTCACAAGAAGTAATTCAGTCTACAGATTACTCACAAGAAGCAATTCAGCACTCAATTCGCTCGTAAGAAGCAATTTAGTTCTTCATTCACTCAAAAGAAGCAACTCAGTTTTCAGTTCACTTGCAAGAAGTAATCTAGTTTCTCATTCACTTGAAAAAAGTAACTCAGTTTTCAGTTCGCTCACAAGAAGCAATTCAGTTCTCAATTCGCTTGCAAGAAGTAACTCAGACTTTCGTTTGCTCATGAAAAGTCAACTAATATTCAGCTCATTCACAAGAAACAAATTTCGTTCAATCTTGTCTCTCGTCTGAAACAAGAAACTTCTAGTTGTATTCTTCAAGTCATTCAAAAAGAATACTCATCAAAAATCAAATGTCAAAATTATTTTCTTTTTAAAACTTCTGTTGTTCTTCAAGCAAATCAATTCAATCAATCTTTTATACAACTTGACATAGTTGAGTTGAAAGCTCGAAGCTTTGATCATGCTGCTCATGTCAAAGACATTAAAGCATTTAGCGTCACTTTAAAGAAAATCAATGTCTTTTTGAATCTTGAATTAATCTCGTCTTCTAGTCTAGACTCTGATGAGTCAAAATCGCGTCGCGTGACTTTGACTGTCTGTTCAAAGAACAGCTCAACTCTTGCTCAGTTCTCGTCTTGCTTTCAAGACAGTACATATGATAAGAATCTTCATCTGAATCTTCATCAAATGAAAAAGAAATTTCATTTGACTGCATTCACGACATAAGAAAATCTTGAAGTCTATTGACAAAGTAAAAACGTTGATTCAGTCACAATTCTATCGTTCAGATATTTTAAGTTTCTAGATGTTTTCTTCAAGAAAAACGTTGATATCTTGTCTTTGCATCAAGCTCATGATCATGTCATACATCTTAAAAAAGATGCTCAATCTTCAATCTTCACTTTGTATAACATAAATCATGATGAAATTCTAAAACTTCGTCGTTATTTGAATGAGAATCTGAGCAAAGATTTTATTCAAGTCAGTCACTTTCAGATGATCATCTCTGTTCTCTTCATCAAGAAATTCGAAGAAGAACTTTACTTCTGCGTAAACTATCAAGATCTGAATGCTATCACAGTCAAGAATCAATATTCTCTGTCTTTGATCTCAGAAACGCTGAATCATTTAAGTTGAGCTAAATTTTTTATCAAGCTGAATATCATCTTTGCATTCAATCGACATCGAATCAAAGAAGAAGATGAAGCTCTCATTGTCTTTCGCACTCGATTTGAATTATTTGAATATCTAGTCATGCTCTTCAACTTATATAATGAGTCTGTCTCATTTCAGAAGTACATCAACAATATTCTTTGTGAACATTTAAATAAGTTCTGTACAGCTTATCTGAATGACATTTTGATCTATTTCGACAATGAACTCGAGCACGAAATTCATGTCAAGCTCATTCTGCGAAAGCTGCAAGAAGCAGATCTTCAGATGAATATAATCAAATGCAAGTTACACGTCACTTAAGTTTCATATTTAGAATTGATAATCATCATCGAAGAGATCAAGATGAACTCTTCTAAAATAAACATCATTGTCAACTGACTCATCTTGATCAACGTTAAAGACGTTCAAAGTTTTCTAGATTTCATGAACTTCTATAAAAGATTCATCTATGACTATAGTAAAATAGCTACTTCGCTCACTTGTCTCATCAGAAAGAATGTACTCTTTGTCTGATTTCAGAAATGTCAGATTACATTCAACATTTTTAAGAAAGTCTTCACTTTCAAGATTATTCTTCATCATTATAATTCAGATCACAAGATTGTGATAGAAATCAATGTTTTGAACTATATATTCAAAGATATTCTCTTTCAGTATGATGAGAACGAGATTCTTCATTCAATCGCTTACTTTTCAAAGAAGCATAACTCAGTCGAGTGTAACTACGAGATTTACAATAAAAAACTCATGATCATTGTTTGCGCTTTTGAGAAATAATAATTAAAGCTTGAAGACTTTATCTATTCTGTCGAGATGATCATGAATCATAAAAATCTTGAATATTTCATGTCAACTAAGCAGTTGAGTCGTCATCAAGCTCGTTGAAGTGAGTTTCTGTCTAGATTCAACTATCACATCGCTTATTATCTCAACAAGATCGATGATAAGTTGAATGCTCTGACACGTCACTCAGAAGATCTTTTTAAAAAGAAGAATACATTTGATTCTTGACATTAATATCAACATCAGACAATTCTGAAAACTCATGTTTTAGACTTTGATATTGTTGAGAATCTCACTTTTGACGTCTTCGACATTAAAGTCATGAATAGACTGATCGCGTCAAGTTGAGTCATCGAGATCAAGTCGAGTTTTCGACTCGTCAAAACTTGATTCAAGTCAGAATTCTTGACTTGAGTATTTGAGTTGAGTTGAGATGTTTGACTTAAGTATTCAAGTTGAGTCAGAGAGTTGAAATCGAGTATTGACTTGAAATTCTCGACTCGATTCGTCAAGACATGAAGATAAATAGATAGATATTCTATTATGACTTTCTATTATGACTTTCTATCATAGTCTTCTATCAAAGCTCTTTATCAAATAATCTTCATGTTTCTCTTCATGTTTCTCTTTATGACTTTCTATCAAAAAGATAATGCAAAAAGATAATGCAAAGACGAAAAACCGGAAAAATTTCTATATTTAACTCTCTTGACATCATATTTGATTGCTTGATGAATTGAGTCAAGTCAGCGAGTTCTGACTTAACTTGAAATCAATATCAAGTCGAGTTGAGATGTTCAACTCAAGTATTTAAGTTGAGTCAAGATGTTCAACTTAAGTACTTGAGTCAAGTCAGAATGTAAATATGAAAACTCAACTTGATGATCAGTTTAGTCATAAAGCTTCAGTTACAAATCATCGCTCTAGATTCAGTTCAATTACATTTATTCTCAGTTATCTCAGCATTCTTGCAAATTCTAACTTTCATGAATCTAGAAATCGAAGAATTCGACGTTGAAGATGTCAAGTCTCAGCTAAATCAAGACATTCTGAATCTTGATGAAGATTCTGCTGACATTCTCACTCAAACATTATGAAAGCAAGTTGAAATCAATGACAAATTCACAGCTCAGATAATCAAAGTGCTTTGCAATGAAGCATAACATCACAACAAGATCTCTTTAGTTGAGTGTGAAGAACACGAGAATCATCTGTACTTTCAAGAAAGAAAGTACGTGCTCAACTTAAATAAACTACGTCTTCATATCATTCAGCTCGCTCATGATAGTGTTGTTGATAATCACTCAGAAAGAGCAAAAAGCTATGAACTGATCAATCAAGTTTACTGATGATTGAATATTTATAAGTATGTTCAACGCTTTATATAAAACTGTCATGTGTGCACACCTTTCAAGCTCTTTAAACAATGAACTCAAGAATGATTGTATTTTCTTTTAATCTTTGAACATCGTTGATGTGATATCTTCATGAACTATGTAAATTCTTTATCGCTCAGTATCTTCATGAGTATCACATATAAATATGTTCTAGTCTTCGTTGATTGTCTTATCAAAATGAGACATTTAATTCTCATCACTTCTATAAAAGTTGAAGAAGTTATCAACTGCTTCTATGCTCATGTTTGAAAACATCATGATTTACTTGAGTTTTTCATGTCTGATTGAGACATACAATTCATCTTCAATGTCTGAAACCATATGTGTAAAATGCTGAAGATAAATGCTAAGTTATCAATGATATATCACTCTGAAATCAATGATCAAATTGAGAGAATCAATGCTGTCATGAAGCATTATCTTCAAGTTTTCGTCAACTACATGCAGAATGATTGAGTTAAGTGACTTTCTGAAGTTGAATTCATCATCAATAACGCATCATCATCAATTTCTTTAACATCATTCTTCTTGATCAATTCAAATCAAAACTTATGTTTAAACTTTGAATCTTCTGAATTTCTGCTTGAGAATCTTACATCTTAAGCTCAAAACAAGTTAATCAATGTCAAAGAGTTCATCAAGAAAATGAAGAAACTAACTGAGCATCTACATGATGAGATGCTTATAACTCAGATCATTTACAAATTCAATGTCAATTTCTTTCGTTGTTCTTGTTCTAAATACTTCATCGAAGATGAAGTTTGACTGAATGTTTGCAATCTCAGCATCACTCATTTTGCTGTCAAGTTAGATGATCATAATGTTGATTTTTTCAAGATCAAGCGTATCTTTAAGAATAATTCTCTGATCATTAAGTTGAATTTTTCAACATTCATGAAGATTCATTTCATCTTTCATGTCATTCTTTTAAATCATATCACAAGTGACTTTCTTTTGAATCAACATCAGAAATCTCAAGAACTCATCATTATCAAAAATGACGAAAGATTCTGATATATAAACAGCATACTAAACTTCAAGCATGATAGATGCTATAATTCATCTCTGTTCAAGTATTACATTGATTGAGAAAATCACTTCTTTACTTGAGAGTCTTTTCATCTTCTGAATAATTGTGAGTAAGCGCTTGATGAATATCATCTCGTCAATTCTGTCGTTGAAGAATCATAAGTATTGTCATGTGTGATGTTTCAATGTCAATGTCAAGAACTTTAAGTTCAATCTTCATCATCTCAACTCAGCTCTGATCTGACTCAGATCTTGTTTAAATCTGACTCAGACATCTTGTTTAAATTTGACTCAGATGTGACTTAAATGTATTTTAGTTTCATCTGTGCATCATCACATTAAACTGCATTTCATCTCTTTCTTGCTCAGATTTGACTCAGATCTTGTTTAGATCTGACTCAGACATCTCGTTTAAATCTGACTTAAATGTAATTCAAATGTGTTTCAATTTCATCATGCATCATCATGTTAAAATGTATTTCATCTCATTTCACTCTTCAAATATCTTGCTTAAATTTGACTCAAATGTGACTCAGATTTATTCTAGTCTCATCTGTGCTTCATTACATTAAAATGCATTCACATCAATTCTTGTTTCATTTCAATCTTCATTTTTGATTCTTTTTTATTTCATCTTGTTTCTTTTCATTGTTTTGCAGAAGCTCAGTCTTGAAGAGAGAAGTTATTATCATGATGTCAAATCATCATCTCAATTTAAAACATAAATCATCAATATCTTAAATAATCTCGATTCATTGAATTTGTTTTGCAATTCAATGAATCAAGTCATTAATTTAATCATCATCATCTTAATTTAGTCTGAGCAATTCTGTTTCAATCATTTCAGTTGTGTGCATGAACTTTTGCAATCTTAAGTCAATAAAACTACTGTCTAGTCTTGATTCTGCTCAATTCATGTATATAAAAGTTGAACTTTCATTCTTTTCTTTTGCTTTTTGTCTTTCATCTTATACATTATTTGATGTATTGTTTTGTATCTAGATTTTATCAAAGTAATAATAATATCAGTCTTTTATATTGATAGTATCTTTAGTTTAGCTCAGTCTCTGACAGTAATGATTGCTAAAGTGTTATATATCTCAAGTTGAAGCAATCTTCAGAATTTACAAACTTTATCTTGTTGTCATCATTTATTTTGCTCTTGTCATGACTTGATGAGTAACTCGAAAAATATATGACTATGCATCTATCTTCTTCATCTTCATTTGAAACTCTCTGATAGCATGTCAATTATGCTTAAACTCATCGTTGCTTCTTCTGAGCTTATCATAAGTGCGAAGCTGCTTAGATTTTATAGTCGTTGCTATCTGATGTACAATAAAGATTAAAAGAGTTCAAGTATTAAAGATTAAAGACTTGAACTTAAATGAAGAAATTAGTTGATCAACAAACATAGAGATGAACTCATCAGTCAAATAAGTAACAGTAATGAGCAAAAATGACTGTTGATAATGAAATAACATTGAAAATGATATAGTTTTGTTTCAAAGAGTTTCTCATCTGATGATTCTTTGTGTGACGTTGACTGCTTGTTTAAATGACAACAAGAATTTTGATGCATCTGACAACACATTTTGATTAAACTCATTTATTATTACTGTCAATAATTAAATCATGAGTTTGATTATAATATGCATATTAATAAATCAGATGTTGCTGCATACATCAACTTTAATGAAAGCATACTTAATGATGTTGCACTATAAACAATGTCTGCAATGAACTGACTGCTTGATGAAGACTTCAATTTCATCAATGAATTTTCATCTCTTAAGAATGAATGAAGTCATTCAATGACTAGACTGAATGAAGAGTTGTTGCAGTCAATTTCTTTGTCATCTTTCGCGATTGCTGTTGCTCAATATCATATCATCTTTAATTCTATTGCTTTATGAGAATAATTTATATCTTGATGATAACAAATGCAAATAAAGTTTCTACACTGCTTGTGACAACATCATCAACAAGTAAGAAGATTGAGTATGTATAACTTATCTTTCTGCAAATGCTTTTTACATTTGTTCTTTAAACACTTTGTACAAGTGATGTTGTTGATCTGAATGAAAGCAATCAGTTAACTGATACACAAAAGAAGTAACTCAAAATGATAATTAAGATTTCATCTTTTGACACTTGTATCTTTCTGTTTTTTCTTGATACTTTGAGCTTGAGAGAAGTTTCATCATTTGTGATATAATCGTTGAGATCTTTGCGAGTTCATGAACTGATCAATTCAATGACAAACTCTCTCTTGTCGCTATTTTGCAAATGAAACAGTATATTCTTCAGATTTCTTCAGTCTTTATGTTTCTTCAACATCTTTGTCATCTCAATTAATTGATCGAAGCAATGAACAATAGTCTGATTGCAAAGTGAAAAATGCATGTAGTTTCAGTTGATACATCAGTCAAAGATCAAACGAGATTGATTGCTACATCAAAGCTCAAAGTCAAACTCATTTGCATGATTGAATACTTTTGTATCTGAGTCGTGTGAAATCTCTCTATCATCAAGTATGATTGTTCAGTTCACAACGTAAGACAGATCATATACATCTGAATCATCATTTTGAAAGTTTACAGACTTCTTGATCATGTTCTTGTTTATCTCTTCATCATATATTTTAGAATCAATTCTGTTTTTTTTGACTATTATCATTGACACTCAAGATTTGCTTGAATCGATGCTGTGTATTATGTTTGAGTTGTGAGTTCAGATCAGTAAATAAAACAGTATCTTTAAGAAGATACTTGATGTTTTTTTAAATTAAACTGTTTGTTTCACGACTCTGTTTTATTTATTTGCTTTAAAACATTCAATATTTTCTTTACGACTGCTTTTTTGACAAGTTCAAAAGATGAATAAAGTTCAAAAGTAATATTTCTTCGTCTTTTAACATGTTGAGTAGTAAAAGCTTGTTTAACACTAGTCGTGATGTTTCATATGCGTTCAGTCAACACTATTTTCATGATAGTGTTATTTGATGTTTATTAAGTCACAAGTAATGCAAAGAGTGATTGAGAAGAAAGTGAAATTATGCAATATGTTTGAAAAATTGAAGTGTGTAAGATTCAATGAACTTGAATAATGATTCTTTGAATCTGCTTTAATTTGAGAATGTTGTTCTTTAACATCTTGACTTGAAGAAAATTTCTTGACTTTCTCTGCTGTTAAATCGACAACGACATCATATTTTAGTGATTTTATGATGATTGTCATCTCATTTTTCAATCATGTGAACTATGATTTACATCATCAAACACTTGAATGTAATCTTCACAACAAAATGTTAAAGCTATGCTACTCATGAAAAACTTCAAACAAAGTGTTTATCTTCGCGACTGTATTCAGAAAGCAGTCGATAGTAATGTGAAAGTTATACAATCATTAAATGAGTAGATGCAACACATCTTGATTGAACTACATGATTAATCTGCTCACTAACAATAGATGAATCACTGTGATTCGCGATGCTTTTATGAAAGCACTTGCTATCACATTCTCATGAATTGCAACAGTGAGAATGATAGACAGATTCGCTTGAAAGCATTATGACTTGTAATGCAATACTGATTTTGTTAACAGACATCATGATGCTAAAAGATAATTAGTTATGCTTTTTAAACAAAGAAAATCTTGATTCAATATAAATGACTGATTATCTTGACAGATTCTGATTGAATTATAAAGATATATATCATATTTTCACTATGAATTGATTTATTCATCTCGAAGAACGTTTTCAGTATAGTCACAAAAGTTGACAAATGATCATTGTAGAAAGACTCAATATGAAGAATATGCAAATCAATGAAGATGTGACTGAGATGTTTATGATGCAGCTTGTTTGCTCATGTTTCAGAGTGAAACATGATAAGCAATAAAAATGCAAACAATATTCACTGTATCATTTCTTTTATATTGTTAGCTTGAATATAGTGAAGAATACAGTGTAAATAAGCATGATTCAATAAAAGATGAATAACAGCTTTGTTGTTTTATGAATGAAAAATAATCATCATATCAAAATTGAGATCAACACTTTTATCATTTTAGTTATATTTAATAGAAGAATACAATTCATCAACGAGATCTTGCTCACTTTATTCAAGTGTATGCTTTTTTAAGAAACTCAACTTTCAAGACATTCAAATAACAATTTCAATTCAAGCTGCGATCATCAACATCAATCTTTCAGCTTCAACTTACATCAGTTTAGAATTTTACATTCTGCAACATTATTTCACTTTCTATCTTTCATCACAATCAGATAACAATCTCAATTTAAGTTGCAACTGTCAAGATTAATTGTTCAGTTTAAATTTACATCAGTCTAGAATTCAACATTTTGCAATTTCATTTCATTTATTGTATATTTTACAATCTCACTGCTTCTTATTACTTCTTCACATTCAACAGCTTAACATCATTTCACATTATTACTTTACATCTTTCAACAAACATTTTATCATGATGTTTAAAGAGAAGTTCAAAGCAACATTGACAAATAAAGATGCAGCGACTAACATCATGTATCACATATCTCAAGTAATGAAGCTTGAGAATGACAATTGCACTATTCTCATTTCAAACAATGAAAAGATGATGCAAAAAGCAGATTTAGCTGAACATCAAAGCATCAGATTTATCATCTTTCGAGTCAAGATTGTTTTTGAAATCAATGAAGTAGTTAAATCAGCAATTGATGCATTCAATTCTTTAAATGAGAATCTTTACGTTACTTGCAAGATTATGACGAAGATCTTGATGAACTGAACATTCAACATTTACTTTGACATTAAATTACATCAAGTCACATCATTATTATCTGAAAGTTGTCTTTCTGTTCACAACATCTTACATAACTAAGTCTTTTGCTTACATTCAAATTCTGACATTCGTGACATTATTATTATGAACTATTCAAACATGTTTCTATCACACACTTCTTATTTCAAATTCATATTTTTCACATACAACATTGATGATTCAAAGATCAAGAATTTGCATCAAGATGAATGAATGACTTTTTTTAAATTTATCTTCAAATCAATTTCAATTCATACTCAGTTGATTCTGCTTGAGAATCATGAAAGTTCATCAGTTCTTCAGTGTTAGAATCATGTCTAGAGCAAGTCATAGAAATACAGGTAAACGAAGAGTAAATCAGGTAAATGAGAATTCAAAGCTAAAGAGCAAGATCTATTGAGATGCGAAGACTATATGTACAGAAGAAAGAAAAGCGTTAGACTCGATAGAGTTTAGGCTCGCTTCGAGAACGCGCGTCTCAGTAGAAGACTGAGCACACTCGTAACATTCAGAATATAAAGAACATACTCAAAGAAATCTTCAATTTGTCAGAAGATTGCACAGTCAAGCTGAAAATCTTCATTTCAATGATTAAACAAGATACATTTCTGAATCAGTATTGAAAATTCAACAATAGCATCAGAATAAAGTGAGACTTTTTAATGTTCAACATGTGATTCAATCAGTCTAAAAATCACAAGCATATTATTCAAGTAAAACAAGTAACTTCAAAGAAGAATTATTCAACTATTTATCTATCATATCAATGCACTTATTGCAATGACAAAAAGTGCTGACTTATCAAAGATTTCTTTAAACTACAGTCAATGAAAACACAGCGAGCACTGATTATGAAGACTCAGACATTGCTCTGCGAGTTGCATGCACTCATTTCATTCGCGAAAACAGAAAAGAAGTATATTGATTTGCTGTGTTTTTTTGATTGTTTCAACTATTAATTTGACTCAAAGAATCACTTTAAAGTGCAGATTAACAATGACAAATGAACTGCTATCATTCTTGTTAAGTCATTTATTTTCTTCAATACAACTGATGTGAGCGTAACTTTTCATCACTTTCTCATCAAGACAGATTGAAGCTCGATTGAGTTGAAGTTGACGTTTGATTTTCGCGAGCATAAACGATAGAATAATGATAAACAAGTACTTCAATATTGTTTTTTTGATGCATCAAATGTGATCTCAGTTCATTCAATTATATTTGATAAGTTTGACAGAATCAAAATAACAACAATCAGAATTCTCAATTCTGCTCATATTGACAAGAGAAATTATGAATACAACGATTACTTTCGTGATATTATACTGAGTCAGAATCTTCATATCAAACTCACATTAATTCTCTTTGAAAACTTGAATCTCTTAATTACTCTTGCTGAGTGAAATATTGAGCTGAATAAATCTCAGATGTTGATCATGCAATATCTTCAGAATCTTCTTAACGATTTTGATCTTATTAAAAAACTCTTTGAGATTGAGAAGACATTGATGAATGTTATTATCATAATGCTACTTTTAAAGCTGAACAAGAAAGTCAAAATGCTGAGCTCATTCAACAACACAGCTGATACATTTATTCTCAAACTGAATGAACAGCTTCAATGATTGAAAAACAAAGATATCATTCTGACAAATAAGAAGATTATTTGTTTTCACTTACAGTTCATTGAATGTCAGATAGTCACTCAAGACAGTCACACGTCTTACTCAGTAAACAACAATTTCACTCAACAATGATGAAATGTCTCTTACGAGTTATTTGATGTCTTTTATGATCAGCTGACACATTAAATTATTGATCAGAGCAAGAAGATTTTACATGACATTAAAGATTGTTAATACAAATTGCATCAGATCAGTCTTGACACTCTACTTCTAAAAGTCACAAGTTTGAGTGATTGTTCAATGAATAAGACGCAATCTCAGAGTCAACAGAATGAACAGAGTGACAAGCAGCATGAGACACAAGATTCTTCAATTATACAAATCAATAATGAAGAAGTTGATGTGATTCACAAAGATTTCAAGAGTGATGATAATTCACTCAATGTAAATTATGAAGATTTTAATTCTTGTGTCACTTGTTAATCTTTAAAGTGAGATCACGAATTTGAACATCGTATGCTTCAGAAAATTATCAATGTCAAGCTCAATAGAATGAACAATGAGACTGAGCATAATGCTGTTATTAAGACGTTCTGCTCATACTTTTAAAGAATCAAGATGAGAAAAACTCTCAACATGAAAGATCAAGAATTCTTTCAGCGTATTGAGATTGAACTAAGTGTGAATATTCTTGAGCATGACGTAAGCGCTGTTGTCTGCACGCTGATCAACTTCAACACAACTATGCTAAAAAAATTCAAAGAAGATCATATTGTTGTTCAGAAAGTTGCAAAAGTTAAGAATGCAAAGATTTTTATTGCTATGATTCACAGCAATGATTCAATGCATATGTTCAATGATGATGAGCAACTTCAATTGATGAAAGAAGACATCAAGAATAATTGCTTCACGCATTATATAAACAGAAGTTTATTTGAACATCTGATTATGCTTGAATACTTTTATATGCTTCTCACTGAACAGTATTATGCAATTCTCATCATAGATGACATTATATTCACTGTCTGATACAAAGCTCAGATGCAATTCTCAGTCAATTCTTCACTTTGATTTAATATGACTATTGCAATCATTGTATTGAAGAGCTTTTGCAAAATAGAATGATCATTGACATTTCTCAACATCAATGAAATCAACATAAGAATCAATGCATCTCAGTTCAAGCAGAATGAGATTGAAGTCATTGTAGCAATCAAGCTAGTTAAAATTTACATTGAAGTCAAAATATTTGTCAAGAACATCATTATTCTTACAAGATATATTGCATAAGTTCAGCTATTGAAGAGAAGCTTAATCTTAGACTCGAAAGTTCAAAATGTTGAAACATACATGATTGATTCTTTTCAAGACGAAGAAACTTCTGTCATCATTTTATGTATGATGAAAATCAGAAAACTTGACTTTATATCTCAATTTAATCATCTTCTGACTGTCTGTAATCATGCTTGCAACTCATTTGTTGTATTATGTAACTATGATGAATTTCAGCATGATTATGCTTGCAATCTACATATGATACGACATGTTCAAAATCTGTTCTCGATCAACGAAGTTTACAAGAAATACTTTAGTCAACAAGAATTCATTGATTTCATGAAAACAAAGCGTCAATTTCAAGAGCAAGAATCACAATGAAATGAAGATGAAGCTTGATATGTAAGCGAAGATCAAGTAACAAATCTCTCAAAAGAGCAAAAGCATCATCAGAATGCAAGCGAAGATCAAGTAACAAATCTTTTAGAAGAGCAAAAGCATCATCAGAATGTGAATGAAGCTTTTGCAGCAAATCTTGCAGAAGAGTAAGAACATCATCAGAACATAAGCGAAGATCAAGTAATAAAGCTCTCAGAAGAGCAAAAGCATCATCAGAATATGAGTGAAGATCAAGTAACAAATCTCTCAGAAGAGCAAGAGCATCATCAGAACATGAGCGAAGATCAAGTAATAAATTTTTCAAAAGAGCAAAAGCATCATCAGAACATGAATGAAGATCAAGCAACAAATTTCTCAAAAGAGCAAGAGCATCATCAGAATGTAAATGAAGCTTCTGCAACAAATTTTGCAGAAAAGTAAAAGCATCATTGAGATGCAAGTGAAAATCAAGCAACAAATTTCTCAAAAGAATAAACATCGCAAGAAAATAGATCTGATCAAGAAGTAATATTCATTGACTGATAAACATGTTTCACAGAAGACAACATTCTTTTTCGAAGTTTAAATTCTTTGTTTGCTGCTAGTTCAAGTCTGTTAAAAAGATTGAAACACTGATTACTGTGTAATACATACTGAAATACAGACATAATAACTTGCAAATACAATACACTTCAATCAACAATAAACTAGCTTATTCTTTAAGTTGTTATGTGCATCATGTGAGCGCAGATTTTCAATGTGAACTAAAGTAAATTCACTATCTTTTAGCTTTTACAGTATCACATTCACTGCATGTACTTAACACAACTTAATCTTTCATTCATCTGCTTATCATACTTGATGTGAGTCTTTTAAGTTGCTTTCATAATCACATAAGATCATGATTTAATCATATGTCTTTTTCAATGAGCATCATCATCAAGATCAAGATATGTTCATTGAACTTAATCTCAATTGATTGAATCTGCATATTTAACATCAGTTGAGTACACGTCTAGTTTATCACGTCAACTCATCTCACATAATCAGATAGCAGCATTCATATTTCATTATCATCATTTATTTTATTGAACTGATTTTATCAACTCATCATAATAATTAACTTATGTTTTAAAAAGAATTTTCAACTTGATAATGAGTGTTCAACTTTCAGAAACATGACAGAGATTTTTAAAATTTTAAACATCAATAAATATCAGCTGAAGAATTTAACAAATCAAGCTGAGCAATGACTTGAAAAGCATGCATTTACACTCAAGCATATCAGATTTCACAAAAAGTCAACTATCATTGAGAAGAAATTAACATCATTTCTGTACAACATCAACTTACTTATATTCAATGACTTTGAAGCAAATCATATTATCAGCAGTTTAATCACTATAGTTCAATGATTGCTCTTCAACAAGAGATGCTTTAAACAAAGACATGTCAAAAAGATCAACACATCTTTCATTTATACATAAACTAGTTTTACATTATCTTCAGATGATCAATCACTCATCATCACATGCAAGATTGTAAAGATTCAATGAGCATCATCTGCATCTGAGTTTTCACAGTCACAAAAAGTCATGTCATTCATCAGAATATTCAAAGACATTAAACTTCATGCAATGATGAATTCACACTCAAATCTGATCACTTCAAGAGAGATTTTGAAAATGAGCTTGACTTTGATCAAAGATGTACTTAATCATGATTTACATGATGACAAAGATCGATTTTATAATGTTTTGTTTCAGATGTTAATTAATATTCTCAAAGATGACATGAGTTACACTGAGATGAACACTATTATTTACATCATAAATGACAAAGTCTTGAAAATAAATTCAGACAGAACTTTTTGAGCTGTTTTACGCGATGTCTTGAATCAATTTAATCATGCTGCTTGCTTTAATGTGACTTACGCTACATCATATTCTGATAGATCAGAAACACATGTATGTAAATAGCGAACTAATGATCAATGCAAAATTCACAGACAATGTTTCATCAATCTCAGCTTCTTATCAAAAGCACATAAGATTCATTAATGTTAATGAAAGCAAAAAGATTAATAAAGTGACAACTTGAAGAAATGAAATCAACACATTATCAATTGATCATGAAATGACAATTGATAATTTGATAAATCATGTATATCAATAAAGATTGACAAGATCTTTAGATTTTATAGAGCAGAATCGAATAGACTCTACTCATATTCAGAAGCAGTCAGCAGTTGTTGACATGAAAGAGAGTGTTGCAAATGACACAGCTGTTCTGTTTACAATGAAGAATAACGTTGATTTGATTGACAATGCAGCATCTACTCATGTTCAAAAGCAGTCAACAGTCATTAACATGAAAGAGAATGATGCAAATGACACAGCTGTTCTGAGTACAATGAAGAATAATGTTGACTCAGCAAACAACGTAACATCTACTCATGTTCAGAAGCAGTTAACAATCATTAACATGAAAGAGAATAATGCAAATTGTTACGATTCTAGCTACGCATCTTCGTTGATAGCTATGTTGATGACTATGTTGATGACTATGTTAATGACTATTCTGAGAGCTATCGTCGATCGCTCGCCGCTAGAGCATAGACTTGTTTCGAAGTCAACTCTATTCAGAATTAGCTTATGTTCTTCTGAGTCATATAGATAGTCGATTCTTTCCTTCTAGATACTTTTCTTTCTTAGCATTTATATACTCGTTACATTACACTCATATGACTCGCTCTATGCTGGTTTCTAACATTATATAAATGCTTCTTCGTTACAGACGAAGTGAAATAATCTGCATCGATCTCTTCGAATGCTTCTGCTAGTAGTTCTTCAATCCTCTATCGACTTTGATCTAGCGACTTGCGTTCGTGCAGCAGCACTCATCTTTCTTCCCTCGTAAGCTGATTCAGCGAGGATAAACAAAAGATTCGAACTCGTGCGCTGATCAGCGAGTATAAACAAACGATTGGAACCATTCGACTAGGTCAAAGATCAGCGAATTAATCGTTCATTCAGATTCGCAAGAGATTCTTCGAATTTGTTGAACAATCAAACGAGACCAGTCATAGAACTGCGTGAAGTCTCTATCTCGAGGAGCAAACTCTCAGTAAGCCTGCTTCAATGGCATCGTCAATGCGATGATCTACTCGCTCTCATCGCTCTATTCATCAGTGGATCTGATCATACATTCATGTGCAACTAGTGAGTCTGCTACAATGACGAGCTCAAAGTTGATCTCTTCGATGAGCAAGTCAATCAGTGAGTCTGCTTCAATGACACTGTCAATGCGATGATCTATCTTCTCATCATTCTACTCATCAGTGAATCTGATCATACATTCACGTGCAACTAGTGAGCCTGCTACAATGGCATCTTTCGTCAATGCGATGATCTACCTACTCACATCGCTTTATCTATCAGTGAATCAATCTGCCGACTCGTTCGCGTGCAACTAGTGAGCCTGCTTCAATGACACTTCTACCTTGCATAGTGAGCCTGCTACAATAGGCATTTCGATTCTACACAAGACTAAGAAAATACATTCATGTGAACATGAATCGTTGAAGGGGAGAAATAATGTTACGATTCTAGCTACGCATCTTCGTTGATAGCTATGTTGATGACTATGTTGATGACTATGTTGATGACTATTCTGAGAGCTATCGCCGATCGCTCGTCGCTAAAGCATAGACTTGTTTCGAAGTCAACTTTATTCAGGGTTAGCTTATGTTCTTCTGAGTTATATAGATAGTCGATTCTTCTCTTCTAGATACTTTTCTTTCTTAGCATTTATATACTCGTTACATTACACTCATATGACTCGCTTTATGCTGACTTCTAACACAAATAACACAGTTGTTCTGAGTACAACGAAGAATAATGTTGACTTGACTGACAATGCAACGTTTACTCATGTTCAGAAGCAGTCAACAATCATTAACATGAAAGAGACATCGACAAATTCTTGAGTGTTAATTAGTCAATCACACGCAGCTAATCATCACGTTGACATCATTGACATTGTTGACAGCTGATTAGATCAAAGATTCAATCAAACATCACTTAATTACGTCATTAATCTCATACTTAGATCTAATAGCTGGTAAATTGAATCATTTATCTTTGCGCATAGATAATTAAATGACTAACAGCATCATTAGACAGTTTGACAACATCTTCGTTCTTCGCATTCTACATGCTCATCTATCTACATACTCATCATTCTACTCGTCATTCTACATACTCATCATTCTACTCATCATTCTACATACTCATCATTCTACTCGTCATTCTACATACTCACTACTCTACTCGTCATTCTACATACTCATCATTCTACTCGTCATTCTACATACTCATCATTCTACTCGTCACTCTACATACTCATCATTCTACTCGTCATTCTACATACTCATCATTCTACTTGTCACTTTACATACTCATCACTCTACTCGCTCATCTACTCGCTCATTTACTCGCTCATTTACTCGCTTTATCTACTCGCTTTATCAATCTCTCTATCAAACGCTCTATCAAATTCTCTATCAAACGCTTTATCAAACTCTCTATTAAACGCTCTATCAAATGTGTCAATCGAATGCATAAAACACGTCAAACAGTGCTTCAAACAATGCTTTCTACATGGCTTGAAAACAGTACTGTTACCTCTGTGATTAGTAATCTTCGCTCTCAGTCGAAGATCGACGCTAGAAAATTCAGAAGATTCAGAATATTTACTTCTTCTCACTTCTTTCTTTCTTCGTAGAACAGTTTCTACTTTTTATTTCATACGAAATAATGCTAACTGACTCAATAGAACGCACTCTTCATGACTTGATATCAAACTTTCTACTGATCTTTCTGCTGATCTTTCTACTGATCTTTCTACTGATCTTTTGATCGAGCTTTCTACTGATCTTTTGATTGAGCTTTCTACTGATCTTTTTACTGATCTTTCTACTAAGCTTTCTACTGAGCTTTCTACTGAGCTTTCTACTGAGCTTTCTACTGAGCTTTCTACTACTGAGCTTTCTACTGAGCTTTCGATCAAGCTTTCTAGTGAGCTTTCTACTGAGCTTTCGATCGAGCTTTCTACTACTGATCTTTCTAGTGAGCTTTCTACTGAGCTTTCGATCGAGCTTTCTAGTGAGCTTTCTAGTGAGCTTTCGATCGAACTTTCTACTACTGATCTTTCTAGTGAGCTTTCTACTGAGCTTTCGATCGAGCTTTCAATCGAGCTTTTTATCAAACACTCTATCAAACTTTCTACATGCTTCAAATTACTTGTCGATCAAGCGTATAACATGAGTTGAACAGTTCTTTCTACATGACTTCTTTCATGATTCTCTATCAAGCACTCTTCATGTTTCTCTATCAAGCACTCTTCATGTTTTTCTATCAAGCACTCTTCATGTTTCTCTATTGAGTACTCTTCATGTTTTTCTACCAAGCATTCTTCATGTTTTTCTATCAAGCACTCTTCATGTTTTTCTATCGAGCACTCTTCATGACTTTCTTTATGATTTTCTACCGAATATTCTACATAGTCAACAATTCATTCAAATAGATGATTAGATAACTAGTTAAATAATAAATTTATTGATTTAATATCTTGCTTTTGCATGCGCTTGAGCATATAGAATTGAGCATATAGAATCAGAACAATCAGTGTCAGCAGTGTTATTTTGATGATTCATGTCATTTTGATGATTCATGTCATTTTGATGATTCATGTCATTTTGATGATTCATGTCATTTAAGCTATTAGACATGCGCTCGCAGCTAATCACGTCAAAGTGATCTTATAAGAAGAAGAGTCGATCAAAATGATAAATCATCTAATTTATTGACTAATTACGTGATTAAACACTCGACGAGATTTCTCGATGAAGTGATGCAAATGACACAGCTGTTCTAAGTACAACAAAGAATAACATTGACTCAGCAGACAATGCAACGTTTACTCATGTTCAGAAGCAGTCAGTAGTCATTAACATGAAAGAGAGCAATGCAAATAACACAGCTGTTCTGAGTACAATGAAGAATAACATTGACTCAGCAGATAATGCAGCGTCTACTCATGTTCAGAAGCAGTCAATAATCATTAACATGAAAGAAAGTGATGCAAATGACACAGCTGTTCTGAGTACAACAAAGAATAACATCAACTTAACAAACAATGCAACGAGATTTGATAAATTTGTGAAGAGTGTACATTCACAGCGAACTGATAAGAGTGAAAATCTCATGAACAAGATTCACACGCTTTTATATTTTTCTTGAAAGTGATCAAGATTCAATCATTCAAAGAAAGATACAACAAGCATCATATTAGCTGATTAAACATTGCATTATAGTAAGTTATTGAAGTATGTGTATGAATGATAAACTAATGATAAGTGATTTTTACAGAGAATAATGAAAGTTCTGAATCATTGCATTCAAAGCAATGAAAGTTGAACAACAAAATGCAGACTCAAGAGAATTACATGTTAATGTTAACTTCAAATAAATCTCACATTTCAGCTTCAACTTTTGATAACTCAATAACAGTATCAAGTTTTGAATCAAAGAATGATAGTTCTTTATTGAATGAAAACAATATCATCAATTCACATTGAGATTCAACGAGTTAAGTTGAACAATATGAAGCAACTGTACAATCTTCATCTCAGCAGATGAAATCTCAACAAAACATGATGATCTTTGACACTTTATTTAAAGAAGATATCGCGAAAAAGTCAGAACATGCATAATCACATGTGAATCTCAATGATGTTAAAGATAGTGAGAAGACTTTGAAGAAGCATTATGTAAAATGATTGAAATATCAAAATCAATCTTGTTTCTTGATTAACAAGATTAAACAGATTCATGATGAAGATATTATTGATTGTTACAAAGCATCTTCATGAAGAAGACAAATGACAAAATTATGCTCAACTGTTTCTGCATGACTTTAATCATGTTGAATCTCAATCATGCATACATTTGCAAAGAATGATCACGTCACTCTTTTTATATCAAACTTTTGAAATTTTTGTGATGTTTAAGATAAAAATGTTCATGAGAAAAGAATACAATGTCGATGATATGAGTCTTGAAAAAATAAACATGAATGTCAGCAAAATTAAGAATAAAGCATGCTAATTTATTAATAAAACAATAAAGATGCTTGAATTGATTTGTCTGAATCGTCTATTGCACATAGCACATAATGAGATCAACGATGCTCATCATGAGAAGAAGTTCAATGAACATCTGAAAGAAGACACTCTCGATACTTTTCAGTCTAAAGATGCAAAGTGCTCTTCTGATAACAGATTGAAAATTGAGTGTTCATGTGTGAATGCAAGCTCATCTGCACATTTCATATCATTGAAATTTATCAATCTAGTTATCATTTCATCAGTCTTGATCATCAATTGACTAAAGAAGATTTGAATTCATCTTGACAAGAACCATGATCTATTATATTAATAGATTCATCATGCATATTGTGATGTCAAAATGAACGCGCTGATCATTAAACTGAGATAAACAAATATATATCTTCTATCAGAAGAAGAGTAAGTTAATTCTAGTTTCATATGTATAATTATGATAAACATCTACAAGACTTGCGTTGCAGAATTGATGAGAAGTTTACATCATTCTCAAAAAGTAAGTTCTAAAGCAAGACAATCACAATCAATATGAAAGTGTTGTGAACATGCACTTCAAGTTAGTCTAACATAGATCATGTCAGACTATCATAGACTAGTACAGAGCTGATGTTGACACGCTAGTAATCTAGCGTGCCTTCGTGAGTACAAGATCTTCGACGTGTTGCATCTTCTTTCTTCTTTAGCTTTGAACTTCTAGTTAGAACACACTCATATGATTCGCTCTATGCAGATTCATAACATTAGTTCAAAGCTCATTAATCTTATTATCAACGTGTAAACGATATAAAAACAAGCTACACAACTCAAATCAGAAGTCGAACTCAGAAAGTTTGACAGCAGAATCAGAACTTGAGCTCAGAAAGCTCAATAAAAACCAGAAATTTCTAAAGAAAAATCTTAATTTGAAATCAGAAATTTCGATAGAATCAGAATTAAAGAACACGAACGCGTTGCTCTTAACTAACTCTTTATTGAGCTCGTCATCAAAAATCACAAATTTCAGCAGTACTTGAACTCAGAAAGTTTGATAAAGTACTAGTCGTTGATCAAACTCAGAAAGTTCAATAGAGTAACATCAGAATCTCGATCAGCAATTTGCTACTCATACAATGATTAGAAGCTCAGAATCAGCGAGCATTACTCACTACAAACTTCAAGATGCTAGAAGAGAATCACTTCTATCACAGAATCGAACAGTCTCAGAAGAAGAAGACATGAATGCATCATTGAATACAGAAGAAGAGAACATGAATGCGTTGTTCTTTGATCACAAAATGATCAAGATCAGCATCAGCACTGAACTGAATGCTTGAATAAACACATATGAATCAGATGATCTTGTTGTCTTTATCAAGTACATATGTCAACAGCATGACATCGAAATCGAGATTCACAATAACATGATTCAGATATTAGAAGATGTCAACGAGATAAACATCACGTTGAAAGTTATGCAAACGCGTCTGCAGAAAGAGAATAGAGACAAGAACGTGATTATACATCATTTAAAAGCTGTATCAAGTTGACAAAGCACTTTGATTTCTGAAGATCGATTCTCGAAGTTGATCAAGTTATCGAACTCTTCATTGTTTGAAAATTCATTGCAGAATGTAAATAATTGACTGTCTTGAATGCAAAACAAGCTGAAGATAAACAAGAATCATTTTTCTATTGAAGAGTTAAAGATTGCATACATCGAAAGTTGAGTCAGTGAAGCTGCAATCAAACATAATGCATTTCGAATGAGAAACATGTTTCTGAACTCGTTTCTAGAAGTTGAAGAAGTACTGTCAATCATAAATAAGATGTATGACAATCTCAATCATCATCACACGACTCAACGACAGTACTTAAAGCTGTATCAGAACAAGATCTTCTTTCATGAATTTTGAATGAAATTTCAGAGATTTAACGCAGAACTAGAATACAATAACAAGACTCTACTAGATGATTTTCAGCATAAGATCAGCTCAGATCTTCAGCGAGCAACACTCAATGAATGAATCACGAACTTGAATGAGTTTGTTGATATCTGAATGCAAGTCGATGTTAAATTGACTGAATTGAACGTTCGATCAGTCATCAAAGCATCAGCTACTCAAGCTGCTTGCTTTATTGTCAACACATCGACTACTCGACTTACGTCATCAGTTTCTTCGTGAAAGAAATTCAGAAGATCAAAGCTCAACTCTATTCAGAAAGAGTTGTTTAAGAAAGAACTTTGCTTCAAATGCAAGAAGTCAAAACATAGAGCATATGACTGTCTTAAGATGATTCAAGTGCATGAGATCGCTGCAAGTTTGAAAAACGATCTGCTTTCATCAAAGTAGTGACTGAGAGCAATATACTCATATTTTGTTTCATCAGCATGTCTGATGATTCATTTGATTTCAAGTCGTTCATTGTTGACGTCATCTTGAGTAGTCTGAAAAAAATATTCAGATTTCTCGTTCTGATAGATACTGAAGTCACTGACATGACTTTCATTGATGAATCTTTGATGTCAGAGCTATGTGAACACTTTGATATTCAATCAATATCGCTGTCAAAATCAAAGTTGATTCAATCGTATGATGAAATCTTTGATCGAAAGTCGATTACACACGCTCTGTATACATCGATTATGATACAAGAACACAAGAATGAAATGATGTTTCTATTAATAACTCGTCTAGATCAGCACAAGATAATCATTGAAAATCTCTGATTGAAAAGAAATCAAATTTTGATAGATTTTGCAAACGATTGATTAATATTATCATTGAAGATTCGAACATCAAAATCTGTTGTTTTGAAAGCAAGCAGTCAATCAGCATTTCACAGATCTGAGTCAAGCGAAATCTGCAAAATAAAACGAAAGAACTTGATTACTTGAACTCAATAATTACGTTGACAATCATCTTGAAGCGACTCACGAATCAGAAACTAATGAATCAGTTCATTGAATCTGTTTGATTCATTGAATCTGTACTCATATGAAAGCAAAGCACTCAAGTTGATCTCGATCAACTTCGTCTCTTTCAGTCAACTGAGAAAAAGAAGCTCGTCAATATTGTCATGATCGAAGTCGTTGTATATCAAACTCTAGTCAAGAATAAGAAGATCAGAATCTTCTTCTTGATTATTAGTGAAATCAACAAAGCGCTTAGCTCAGTTAAAGATTTCGCGAAACTAAATAAAATGATCTTTGTCATGTCATTAGATGAACTGAAGAAGAAGCTTTCAATAGTCTATCACGACTTTCTGAATGTTTTCAATAGAGAAAAGATAACGCAGTTGTCTTCACATCAATCATACGATCATAAGATTGAATTAGAAGATGAGAGTCAACTTTCTAGAAGTCGATTGTATCTCATATTGAGCTACAAGTTGCAGAAGATCAAAGAATATTTAGAAGAGAATTTGAAGAAGAAGTTCATCACACTCAGTAAAGCTTCTTTCGCTTCGTCAATACTATTTGTTGAAAAGAAAGATGATAGTCTTCGCTTTTGCGTGAATTATTGAAAACTGAATGCTCTGATCAAAAGAAATCGTTATTCAATATTCTTGATAGACGAAGTACTCGCTCGAATTCAAGACAGTAAGTATTTGACTTAACTTAACATTATCGTCGTGTTCAATAAGCTTTGCATGAGTACTGAAAGCGAGAATCTAATCACATTCATTACTTTCTTCGATGTCTACAAGTATAGAATAATGCTCTTCAAATTAATCAATGAACTTGCGTTCTTTCAGCACTATATCAACGATGTGTTGTTCAACTGTTTACATAAATTCTGTCAGACATATCTGAATGATATTCTCATCTACAGCAAGATCTTGAAAGAACATAGAACTCATGTGAAAGAAGTGCTAGACAAGCTTCGTGAAGTCGATCTGCAGATAAACATTGACAAGTGTGAATTCAAGATTCAGAAAATCTCGTTTCTTGAACTACTGATGTTCATCAATGATTTACAAATGAATTCTTGAAAAGTAGATGTGATTCGAAACTAAAAAGTGTCGCGATCATTGATTCATGTGCAGATCTTCATTGACTTCTGCAATTTCTATCGATGATTCATAAAGAACTTCTCAAAGATCATTCAACTCATGATAAAGCTGACTCGAAAAGATCATCTCTTTGAATGAACAGAGATCTGTCAGATGATCTTTGAAGAACTAAAGCAACAGATAATGACAGTTCTTGTTCTGAAGCATTTCAACTCAATCAGAAAAGCTATTCTGAAAATGAACTTCTTGAACTATGTGAATGATGAAGTATTGTCTCAGTATGACGATGAAGACATCTTACATTCAGTGATCTTTTATAGCAAGAACATGATTTTCGCAGAATGCAACTACGAGATCTATGATAAAGAATTGCTGATCATTATTTGCTATTTGAAACATTGATACTTTGAATTGAAATGTACGAATATTTCAATCAAGATCTTCATCGATCATCTGAATTTGAAGTACTGAATTCGTCAATAACAATGCTATTTCGTCGTCAATTGAACAGTCAGCGTTCTTTCTGAATAAGAGCTTTCACTCTCGTATGAGCTTCAATTTGAATTCAACTGAATATGAGATCACTTGAGCTAAAATCGAAGTGAGCAAAGCGAAGAATATATTTGAACACATGAAATGATCACTAGCATTGATCAAGCAAGCATTAGCAAGAGTCAGAGTCACAATGAAGAAACAGATTGACAAGCATCGAAAAGAAATGATTTACAAGATAGATGACATGATGTTTCTGAACTCAAGAAACATCATGATCTCAAGATCATCAAAGAAACTAGATGATAAGATGCTAAAATTCTTCAAGATTCTGATCGAGATCAAACATGCATATTGACTGAAACTGTCGTCGACTATGAAGATTCATTCAGAGTTTGCATCAAATCTGCTGCAACTAGATTCAAAAGATGCTTTAGAAGAATAATGAAATGAGTCGTCTGATTCTATAGTGATTGAAAACGAAGATGAATGAGAAGTGAAGAACATATTGAACTTCAGACACTATGAACAAAAGTAACAACTACAATATCGTGTCAATTGAAAAGAATATAACATCGATCTACATTGATACAACGTCAATGAAAGTGAATTCGAAGATTGCTCAAAAGTCATCAATGACTTTCATGAACGTTATTTGAACAAGTCAAGATAGAAATCGACTTAAGAAAGATTGACTGAACTGCAGCAATGAGAACATTTCTAGATGAAGAGAGAGAATAATGTTGCAAACATGCACTTCGAATTAGTCTAACATAGATTGTGTCAGACTATCATAAACTAGTACAGAGCTGATGTTGACACGTTAGTGATCTAGCGTGTTTTCATGAGTACAAGATCTTCGACGTGTTACATCTTCTTTCTTCTTTAGCTTTGAACTTCTAGTTAGAATACACTCATATGATTCGCTCTATGCAGATTCATAACAGAAAGCTCTGAAATATAAAATGAGATCAATTGATCATAAATGAGATGCATAGAAAGATAATTCAGACATTCAAAACCATCAATCTGTTTAAGATCATGAATAAAAAATCTCATAAGTGATTTGTTACAGATACATTCTTTGAATGATCTTTCTTTCAAATGATGACATGAGTGAACATGCTGATGATAGATTTGATAGTGAATCAACATGAATGAATATGAAAAGAAAAAAAAGCTCATTGAGTCAATTTAAAATACTGTACATATCAAAATTTGAAAGACATGAACAAAATATATATGAAAATTATTGAGATTCAAAAAACAAATTCTTAAGTCATTCAGAAGTACATTAAACAGCTAAAGACTGTGTGTGACACACTATGATTATGACGTGATATTAATCAATCAATGTTTTTTAACTCTTTTCTTACAGATGTGAAATCAAATGAGCATTAAGATATCAATTGCAATCTTTCATCAAGATTCAACAAACTTGTTAATTTCTCAGTGATGATAATCATTAATCAACTTTGAAAGAAGATAAATAAGAAAAAGCAAGACTGAATTGACAATCATTGCATTGAAATTGAGTTTCAACTCAACGTCAACAACTGAATGATGAAAGTTCGTTGATTTAAAGTACTTAGCACATTCTTGCATCTTGAACAACTTTCAAAGATACAGTCACTTACATTCTCTGAAGTAAAAGACTGAAATAAAAGATATGTTTGCTTTGAAATAAATCTTTTCTACGACTTGAAGCAAGTTGAATCTCTTTATGAGAAGCACATTCTCAACATTATCTTTGAAGTGAACTGTAACAAGATCAAAGCAATCAACATGCTCATCAATGATGTCTGAGACAAGAATGAGAAGACTGTATTCTGTATCATGAGTTTTATGAATGCACTTATTTTTTATTGAATAAGTGACAGAGTTTTTACTTTCTGTTAATGTCATTCTTGAAAGTTATCACATGCATAGCAAGAGAAAACATGTTCAACATGATTGCTAACGTTTAATTATGTAATACTTTCAACTTGTGTTTAAAGTCTTTGTGACTTTGATAACTTCAAAATTGATCAAATTTAGAATGATGAACATAGTTTGATTGTTTCAAGAAGATTCAAAAAAACTGCAGAAGTATTTAAATGAAAAGTCATTATGCTTTATCATTGACACTATCAAATTAATCAATGTTGATTACAATTTACACAAGATCAAGAGACTAGTTCAGATTAATTCAGAATGAATGAAGAGAAATTAAGCACAGATCAAGAAGAGAGTCAATCACCTTGAATAATATGAAAAGACTATCACTTATGACTTACGCTGCGTAGATTCAAGAATTGAGATGCTGATATATGATAGACAGAATCATTGAATGCATATAATGAAGTTGACATTGAAGCTCAAAATCTTTGAAGATGATGATGTAATCAGAAATGTCAAGAACAATGATGATGACGAAGTGAATGACATTGAAGTCAATAACAAGATGAAAGATGATAATTACATCTAGATCACACAGTCTCATACATGTGCATCAAGAATGCAGAGTGTGTTACTAATCTATCAATCTATATTATAAATAGTTGTACTCATTCTTTCTTCTTTGACATTCACTGATATATTCATCAAAACTTATTAAGATCATGAGAAAATTTATAGGATCAACATTAAACTTTGTGATTCTTGATGATGTTGCAGACACTGCTTCAATGATGCAACAAATCTTCAACGACATATGCAACATTGCTTGAGCATAATCACAGATTCTCATTTTCAATCTTTCAAATAAATTTGATCAAATAACTCAATAAAGAAATTATGACTATTTAATCAACATTATGTCTGAATGTATGCAGATTGACAAAGATTCAAAGAAGCAAACGCAATATCATTTCATAAATTGATAATAATGTTCATCAATACTGATCTTAGCTATGATCATTCTACATTTATGAAACGCAGCAGAGTATAGAAAAATTCACTCATCAATGTAATGAAAATGTCTGTCAAACATCAGCAATTTCACAATTTGAAATCACAATGTTCTGAATGAGCGAGTAACATTCATCTCACTTCTATCACATCATTATTATCAATCATGAAAAGAGATAAATAAAAGACTACAAGTAAGAAAAGTGCATTCTTCTCAAAAATCATGAGCATTGAAGTTCAAGTCATTTACATGAAAATTGATATTCAAAAAGTCTTTTCATACTTGTTAAATATTTACACATTGCAGATGATGCAAACATAAACGTAATCAATGAAGATCTGAAGTACAAGAATGTAAGAATGTTTTTTCAGAAAAGAGAAAAAACATCATTAATGTATGCAAAAAACATGTGATACTTCATTTATATCATTTTTTAACTCAAATGTTGACTTTACTTCTAATGTTCAAAACTTAATTATCAGCTCGCTCATTTGCAAATTTGCATTGATACAGATAACTTACATTCTGTGATGACAACTTATTAAAAACTCATCATCATGAATGCAGAAGTTACAATTTGCAAGATCTAAATTCATGAAAGTTATTTGCGAAGATTCTGACTTAAAGAGCGTACTAGTTACAATCATTGCAGCTGATTATCGACAAGATCAATGATGCAGTTGCTTGATTGAATAAGACACAGATTCACTTTGCATCATCATAATCACAATAGTCAAGTTTTATGATCTTTGAGTGATTGTCATTAAAATATTAAATATGATCGAGAATGTTAAACTTGATGACTTTCATACATCTTGAAGATTACATGTTTCATGACATCAGAGCAGATATCATCAGTTCAATGAATCTGTCTTGCAGTTTAATTAATCTGTTTTGCAGTTCAATGAATCATACATCAGTTAAACTTGCAAAAACAACAGATTGATTCTCAAATTTCATCTCATTTAAAACTATGACTTAAACTCAATCATTAAAGTTGCACATCAAAAGATGAAATGCTTTCTTTGTTTATTATTATATATATAGCTAGAATCATGATTATATACAGCTCATTGAAACATACAAGATGTTATCACTTATATCTGAGTAACTGTCTTGCTCTACTCATCATCAACAAAAAGTCTTATCGATCGATCTTATGCTTCGTCATCAATCACACATCAAATTCACTAATGTAATGAATTGACTTAATGAGATCATTCTGATCGCGTCTCTCGATATCTTCATAATTACATATGTCTAAATCTTATGAGAATGTTTTCTTCATATTTCTCATGTGAGATGAAATATGCAAGTCAGAATTATTACATTCTAACAAAGCTGCAAAGTATCTGTCTGTGAAAGAAATTATCTTCTGCAAGATCTTGAAGCTACTTTTGTCATGAATTATAAAAAGTTTGAGTATTCTTGTCTCTTCAAAGATAGCAGATAAATACTTAATATGATTGAAGATCTTGAATATTCATGTCATGCTGATCAATGAACTTTGACATCATGCTTAACATTATCAACTCATGAACATGAAAGAAACTTTCTATCATTGAATACACTGTGTTTATTCAAGAACTTGCAAATCATAATATTAAACTCTTAACAGCGATTGCGTTGAATGAAAAGAGAAAATTTGCAAGACAATGACATTATATGATCATGAGAGCGAGATCTTTCTATTTGCTTTTCATATAGAGCACACGACTCGTTTTCTTCACTGCAAAATGCGATGCTCACAATTTCTTCATATATACTGAGTGTCTCTTGATCTTCGATCTTGCGAGTCAACAAAGATTCTCAATTTCAAAGATTATGTTCAATGTGTCTTTGTGATTTAAGTATGATGATAGTTTAATTAATCGAGTCAGTCTTTGACATTCTGTCAATGTGCTCAAAAAGTAGCAGCGTATCTGCTTTGAAATCAGTCAAGCATATGCAGTTGATTTAACTCAAGATTGAAGATCATGAAATGTCAGTTCATAGAATCTTTCTAGCAGCTGTGTCAGATTACTGCAAAGCTCAATTCTCAGATGAGTAAAGTTATTTACTTGCACATCAAGCAAAAACATAAATCAAACAGATGACATTCACGACATGTTTACAAATGATTGATTTCACTTACATCAATATAGTCAACTGATTTCAGATTCATGATTTTGAAAATAATGATGAAATTGCAAAACAGTTAAATGAGTTATTGAATCTGCTGCAAATGACAAATATGTGATTACTTGAGATCTTGCACATTATGACTGAGAACAAAATCATTGAAAATGCAACAACTTAGATCAGATCAGATAATATAAAATCAATTTGAAATATTGCAAAGAATGTTAACATGTTGAGTTTAATCAATTATTGCAATGCATTCATAGCAGATAATTTGAGCTTTGTGAAGACTGCAAGAAGTTAAAAGTAGTGATGAAAATAATGAAATCAATAGAAGAAGAGTTTGAGCTGTTGTTGATATAATGTCGAAGAATGAAAGAATGAATCATTGTTGAAAATCTAGAGTGAGTACAATGATAACATTCATTGTAGCGACGCTTCATACTATAATTTGTTTATAAATAAGTCTCTGTAGATATATATAATATACATAGATAAAAGAATCGACATATGCGATATAAGCGACGAAAGTGAGATTCATTTCAATGCATGTGAACAAACGCAAATTATATCGAGATGCAGTTCAGAACATATGAATGAACGCATATGAGTATGCAATCTATTTATATAATCAAGTGATCATATTAACAAATTGAAATTATGAAAGCTGATCACTTCAATGTGAACTTTTATTTGCTGTTTGATTATCTAGTTAAGTAAGTTAAATGAGCTTTGATTTATGTATAAAAGCTGATCACTTCAACTTGAGCTTT
>JAABUH010001035.1_pt1 | contig 34198 bp, 38 predicted proteins | sample 5559121 | NCBI WGS metagenome assembly JAABUH01 (sample SAMN10711871, study PRJNA513364) | rock metagenome | isolation source: Antarctica rocks | place: Antarctica: Victoria Land, Battleship Promontory nord | collected 2015-12-28
AAACAAACTGACAACGCGTTCTGAAGACGATTGTTGATTTTATCCTGAATGTCGTTCATCAGAGTGACATCGTCGTAGTTCAGAAAGCTGAATATTCTAGTGAATTCTGAATAGAAAGAGCTGAAGAACTTGTTGAGCTGCTTCAGAGCGACGTATTCGCGACGACACTTCCGAATCAGGTTCTGGTCTTCGTAAATTCCTTTCAGATGTTTCAGTAGCTCTGATAGTGATTGGTAGAATGAGAGAGCGTCAACACGACGCTTTGCATAGATTTGCTGATCAGCATCGCCTTCTAGCCTGAAAACCACATAGACAATACGAATCTTTTCAGTAGAGTAATGATTCGCGTTGACATCGAGCTTGTCAGCTATTTTGATGTTTCATGTCTCTCAGGTAGAATCATCTGTTTCGATGAAGATGAGTGAATCCGGAAGCTTGACGAACTTGTGATGATCATTTCCGTTTTCGTTACCAGATAGAGTAGAAGATTCTCGTTGAGAGCGAGCTTCGAAAGTCGAGCTTCGTTCAACTTCAGAACGACGAATCGAAACTGAGATCGTAGAAGCTTCTTCCTGATTGACTCGTTGCTCAGCTGACTGAGTATCTTGATGAGTCATAGACCGATCAGCTTGACGTTGTTTCGCTCTGAAGTTCAACCGCTCGCCTTGTAGCTGATTGATCTTTTCCTCTAGCTCATCGTTTTTATCAAAAGCGACTTCTAGTTGTTTCGCTCTCTTTTTGTGATTGTCTTGTACAAGAAGTCAATGTTCATTGAGTTGTAGAGTCAAGTCTCGCTGACTTCGAAGCTCGTTCAGCATATTGATGACTTCGTCGAGTTGATTGCTGACTCAATAAAACAGTTGTTCTTCGATGTTTATGTTTCAGAGAATGACAGCTTTCTCAGCTTCGACTGAAGCATCAATGAATAGAAGTGAAACTCTTCTATTAACAGTGCTTCTTAGCAGGCGAGTTGTTCGTGACCCAACTGACTCGGCGTCGCGTGCCATGGTGAGAGAAGATAGAAGTTGTTGAGGTAAGAATAGATGAGAGATTGATGTTTTGAATTGATGTTTTTTGATGAGTGAAAATTCAAAGAATCCCTTGTGAATTTCAGGTAACAATTGAGTGCTTTATCCGAAGAATTCCTTGCGGATAGAATGGTGAAAATGAGTGTAGAACCGAAAAATCCCTTGCGGCCTAAAATGATGGTGCAAATTTGAAGAATCTCTTGCAAATTTTCCTTACTGAATAGGTTGTTTCGTATCGTCTATTCGTCGATAGCAGAATAGTAAATGATGAGCATTTATCTAATGTTAGGAGCCTGCCTAGAGCGAGTCAGATAGAGATGTCATTTAACTAGAAGATAAATGCTAAGAAAGAAAGGTAGCTACAGGAAAGAAGCTGACTACATATGTGTGTTTCTCAGCCGACGCTAGGCTCAATAGAAACTAGTCAAGGTGACGAAGCGAGAATAGGCCTGGCAAGGCTAGAAGACTGAGCCTGACAAGACTAGAATCGTGACACTTAAAATGAATCAGCAGACTCATTGATCTTTTAATCATCATTCTTCTCTCTGCAATAAATATCTTAAAGCTCAGTAATAATCTCATTTGAATTCAAATTCATAGTTCAATTATAATACTTCATCAGCATTATTTATTTCATCATTTTTGAACTCATCTGTGATCAATCTCATTGACATACTCTTCTAGCAAGACTAAAAGTTCGCTCAATATTTATCAAGAATATTGAGCATAAAAGAACATCTTTAATCATTTGCATCAATCTAGAAAAATTCAAAGTATTGTTTTTTCAAAATTGTCATGTTGAACATATCTCATTTATAACATCAGTGCAAAGATATTGATCATCTTCATCTTGAAAAGAATAAGCACGCTGATATTGTTGAAGCAATAATCTTCTAACAGTTGCAACAGACTACAAGATCATTAGTAAATGATTAAATGCATTATTATAATGCATTATTTCATTAGCATCACTTTTTACTCTTTATGCTTCTGCTCTCAAATCAACAGCTGAATCTTCATAGTCATGATGAAAATACTCTTTGAACTCTGTTTTGTACTTGATCTTGTAATAAACAGATTCTTCATCATGATCTGTATCTTCATTGTCTTTATTATCTCAAGTCTTGTAAAGATCTAGCTTCATTGTAAAATTCAGAATATTTGCAAGATTATATATTGTTTCATTGCTGTCTTCAATCTTGACATAATACTTTGCAAGTTTGATTGAGACTTTTTCATAAGTCTTTACTATAACAGCACTTGATGAGCAAGTACTTCTTCTTATATTCTTTTCAATCTGCTCAAGATGATTGAAAAGTGCATTAAATATTTGAAATTTCAAGTAAATATCTGCATTAGTTGTTCATGATACTATTAAAGTACATTTGTAGAAGAAATTTAATAGATTGTCAACAAGCAAAATCATGAATTACTCATTTTCATCAAGTTTGATTCTTGCAATCTTGAAATCTTCGCAGTATTTCTTTGTTCAAAGATTAACAAATTCACGTAGTTGATATACTTAATGAAGCATCAAGTATGTAAAGTTTCAATGAATGTGAATATCTTGTATCAGTTTTTTAAATCTTTTGTCATTCTGCTCTTGAAAAGCTCTGAAGCGAATTAATCGCTGAGAAGAGTCGTTGACAGTTATTGTCAGAGCACAAATTTAATTTCATGATTAATCAATGCATTACTTTTTTGCATTATCATTCAAAGCAATATCTTTTTGATCACAATAAATAATTCTCTGCTTGTTTCAATATCTTGCACTTGCTCATTCTTTAATTGAGCAATAACATTATTAACTATAGTCTTTGATTCAAGAGCTTAAATAAAATCTTGAGTCATAAGATTGATGATGTAAGTCAAGCTATTAATGAAATTCTGTGTTCTGTTTCATTGAAACTTGCAATGACTTATAATCTTTTCAAGTTTCTCTTTTAAGATACTATTATTGCTTGCATTATTAATAACAATCTTAAAAAGTTTATTCTTAATAGCGTAGTTCTTCAGAATTTTCATTAGCTTCATCATTAATTGACGTTCAATATACTCAATATTGAAAAATGTAAATTCAATAAAATGTTTACGAAACTGAAATTTAACATCAATTCAGTATATTAACATTTTCAAGTACGCTACTCTTTGAGAACTAGATCATGCGTTCAAAGCAATAAAGACACGTCATGACTCTGTAAGATTCAATCTGATTTTATCACAAATCTTCTTATAATGTGAGAGAATCATGATTATCATCTTTGTGCAATCTGCAATCTGCAAATTTGAACGAAGCATTTGTAGCAGCTTTTGAAATTACTTGTTATCAACGATTCAAAAGAGTAGATTCAAGTCAACAAAGATCTTGCATAATTGATTTTCTCAATTTTCTTAATTGAAGACAGAGATTAACTTAATATGACTTTTCTTCTAATAGTTTGTCAATTTTGCATTATTAATTTGCATTATCAGATATGACTTACTCGTTCAAAAGTCAGTTCAATCTATGATTGCAAGTGTTCATGTTTTCATTCTGTCGCTGTGCAAAAGTCTGATTCAAGATACTTTTTCATAACAGACATGCTAAAGCTATCAAAAGCTGTTGAATGATTTATAATTTTATGACAGATTGTGCATGAGATTTTAGACAATTCTTCAACAATTGAAGTCAACTGTATAAAGTGATTTCATATATTAAATTGCTTATCGTCTTTGACTTTTTTGAATCAAAGTAAATTAACTATCTTTTTTTGAGTCTTGTTTTAAATACTTTCAACAACAAAGATTTGAAATCATCATTGTAGAAAAGAGTCATCTGTATTCAAAGTTCATTAAACATACTCACTATTCTTTTTTATCTTAAGCTGTGAGAAATTCTGATGAATTTTGTTCATCACTTCTTGTTTAATCTTCTTCTTTTCAAAATGATGTAAAGAATTTATAAATTATTGAACTTAACTTGCAAAGTCTTCAGAATAAAGACTATTTGAAAATGAACTATGTGAAATGCTTTCATCAAACACATTGAAAGTTGTTAACAAACTAGACATTTTATAAAATAGTTTGTATTAACAACAATAGTTATTAATAGCTTGAAGATAGTATATAGATGATATAATGAGTAATGCGAAAAAATGTCAGAGACTGAGTTAAACTAAAGATACTATCAATATAAATCACTGATATTATTATTACTTTGATAAAATCTAAATACAAGATAATACATCAGATAATGTACAAAATGAAAGACAAAGAATGAAAGAAAAGAATGAAAGCTCAACTTTTATATACATGAATCAAGCAGAATCAAGACTAAACAATAATTCTATTGACTTAAGATTGCAGAAGTTCATGCACATGACTGAGATGATTGAAACAAAATTGCTGAAACTAAAGTAAGATGATGATGACTAAATTGATGACTTGATTCATTGAACTGCAAAACAGATTCAATGAATCGAAATTATTTAAAATATCAATGATTTATGTTTTAAACTGAATTGATGATCTGACATCATGACAGTAGCTTTTCTCTTTAAGACTGAGTTTTTGCAAAATGATGAGAAGAAACAAGATGAGATGAGAAAGAATTGAAAACAAAGACTGAAATGAGATGAGAATTGATGTGAACGCATTTTAATGTAATGAAGCACAGATGAAACTAAAATAAATTTGAGTCACATCTGAGTCAAATTTAAGCAAGATGTCTGAAAAGCAAGATGAGATGAGACACATTTTAACATGATGATGCACAGTGAAATTGAAACACATTTAAGTCACATCTGAGTCAAATTTAAACAAAATGTCTGAGTTAAATCTAAACAAGATCTGAGTCAGATCTAAACAAGAAAAAAATGAAATGTAGTTTAATGTAATGATGTACAGATAAGACTGAAATACATCTGAGTCACATTTAAGTCAGATTTAAACAAGATGTTTGAGTTAGATTTAAATAAGATCTGAGTTAAATCTGAGCTGAATTAAGATGATGAAGATTGAACTTAAAGTTTTTGACATTGACATTGAGACATTACACATGATAATACATGTGATTCTTCAACGACAGAGTTGATGAAATGATATTCATTAAGCGCTTGCTCACAATTATTTAAAAGATGAAAAGACTTTTAAGTAAAGAAGTAATCTTTTCAATCAACGTAATACTTGAGCAGAAGTGAATTATAACATCTATCATGCTTGAAGTTTAATATGCTGTTTACATATTAGAATCTTTCATCATTCTCAATGATAATGAGTTCTCAAGATTTCTGACGTTGATTCAAGAGAAAATCACTTGCGATATGACTTAAAAGAATGACATGAAAGATTGAATGAATCTTCATGAATATTGAAAGATTTAACTCAATGATCAGAGAATTATTCTTAAAGATACGCTTGATCTTGAAGAAATCAACATTATGATCATTTAACTTGACAGCAAGATGAATGATGCTGAGATTGCAAGCATTCAATTAAACTTCATCTTCAACAAAGTATTTAAAACAAGAACGACGAGAGAGATTAACATTGAATTCATAAATGATCTGAGTTATAAGCATCTCATCACGTAAATGCTCAGTTAATTTCTTCATTTTCTTGATGAACTCTTCAACATTGATTAACTTGTTTTGAGCTTGAAATGTAAAATTCTCAAACAAAGATTTAAAAGATTTGAAGTCTAAATGTGAGTTTTGACTCAAATTGATCAAGAAGAGTGATGTTAAAGTGATTAATGATGATGTGTTATTGATGAAGAATTTAACTTCAGAAAGTCACTTAGTTCAGTCATTCTGCATGTAGTTGACGAAAACTTAAAAAAATGTTTCATGACAGCATTAACTTTCTTGATTGAATCATTGATTTCAAAGTGATACGTTGTTGATAACTTAACGTCTATTTTCAGCATTTTACACATATGCTTTCAGATATTGAAGATGAATTGTGTGTCTCAATCAGACATGAAGAACTCAAGTAAATCATGATGTTTTCAAACATGAGCATAAAAGCAGTTGATAACTTCTTCAACTTTCATAAAAGTGATGAGAATTCAATGTCTCATTTTGATAAAATGATCAACGAAGATTAAATATATTTATATATGATACTCATGAAGATACTGAGCGATAAAGAATTTACATAGTTCATGAAAATATCACGTCAACAACGTTTGAAAACTGAAAGAAGATGCAATCATTCTTAAGTTCATTATTTAGAAAGCTTGAAACGTGTGCACACATGACAGTTTCATATGAAGCATTGAATATATTTATAAATGTTTGATCATCAATAGACTTGACTGATCAGTTTATAGCTTTTTGCTCTTTCTGAGTGATCATCAACAACATTATCATAAGCGAGCTAAATGATACGAAGACGTAGTTTATCTGAGTTGAGCATGTACTTTCTTTCTCAAAAGTACAGATGATTCTCATGTTCTTCACACTCAACTAAAGAAATCTTGTTGTGATATCATGCTTCATTGCAAAGTGCTTCAATTATCTGAGCTGCGAATTTGTCATTGATTTCAACTTGCTTTCACAATGTCTGAGTGAAAATGTTAGCAGAATCTTCATCAAGATTCAGAGTATCTTGATTTAACTGAGATTCAACGTTTTCAACGTTGAATTCTTCGATTTCTAAATTCATGAAAGCTAAAATTTGCAAAAATGCTAAGATAATTGAAAACAGATGTAACTGAACTGAATTTAAAGTGATGATTTGTGACTGAAGCTTCATGACTTTAATGTCAAAGATGTTGAAAGTGAGATTCTCAACAATATCAAGATTTAAAATATGAATTTTAAGAATTGTTTGATGTTAATATTGATGTTGAGAATTGAATGTATTCTTTTCTTTAAAGAGATTTTCTGAGTGACATGTCAAAGCATTCAACTTATCATCAATCTTGTTGAAATGATAAGCGATGTGATAGTTGAATCTAGACAGAAACTCACTTCAATGAGCTTGATGATGACTTAACTGCTTAGTTGACATAAAATACTTAAGATTTTTGTGATTCGTGATCATCTCAACAGAATAGATAAAGTCTTTAAGCTCTGATTATCATTTCTTGAAAGCATGAACAATGATCATGAGTTTTTTATCGTAGATCTCATAATTACACTCAATTGAGTTATGCTTCTTTGAAAAGTAAGCGACTGAATAAAGAATCTTGTTCTCATCATACTGAAAAAGAATGTTTTTGAACACATAGTTTGAAGTATTGATTTCTATCACAATTTTGTGATCTGAATTATAATGATCAAGAATAATCTTGAAAGTGAAGACTTTCTTAAGAATGTTGAATGCAATCAGACATTTCTGAAATCAGACAAAGAGTACATCTTTTCTGATGAGATGAGTGAGCAAGATAACTATTCTACTATAGTCATAAATGAATCTTTTATAGAAGTTCGCGAAATCTAGAAAACTTTGAATGTTTTTAATGTTGATCAAGATGAGTCAGTTGACAATGATGTTTATTTTAAAAGAATTCATCTTGATCTCTTTAATGATGATTATCAATTCTAAATATAAGACTTAAGTGATGTGAAACTTGCATTTGATTATATTCATCTGAAGATTTGCTTCTTGCAGCTTTCACAGAATGAGCTTGACATAAATTTTGTACTCAAGTTTATTGTCAAAATAAATCAAGATATCATTCAGATAAGCTGTATAAAACTTATTTAAATGTTTGCAAAGAGTATTGTTGATGTACTTCTGAAATGAGACAGACTCATTACATAAATCAAAGAGCATGACTAGATACTTGAATAATTCAAATTGAATGCAAAAGATGATGAAAGCTTCATTTTCTTCTTTGATTCAAAGTCAATTGAATGCAGAAATGATATTCAGCTTGATAAAGATTTTAGCTCAACTTAGATGATTCAGCGTTTCTGACATTAGAGACAGAAAATATTAATTCTTGACTGTGATAATGTACAGATCTTGATAGTTCACGCAGAAGTAAAGTTCTTCTTCAAGTTTCTTAATGAAGAGAACAAAAGCAATCATCTGAAAGTGATTGACTTGAATGAAATCTTTGCTCAGATTCTCATTCAGATAACGACAAAGTTTTAAAATTTTGTCACGATTCATGTCATATAAAGCAAAGACTGAGAATTAAGCATCTTCTTTAAAATGTATGACATGATCATGAACTTGATGCAAAAACAAGATATTGATGTTCTTTTTGAAGAAGATATTTAGAAACTTAAAATATCTGAATGATAGAATTATGACTGAATTGACATTCTTACTTTGTTAATAAACTTCAAGATCTTCTTGTATCATGAATGCAGTCAAATGAAATTTCTTTTTCATTTAATGAAAATTCAAATGATGATTCTTATCATATGTACTGTTTTGAGAACGAGATGAGAACTGAGCAAGAGTTGAGCTGTTCTTTAAACAGATAGTCAAAATCGTGTGACGCGATTTTGACTCATCAAAGTTTAGATTAAAAGATGAGATTGATTCAAGATTCAAGAAGATATTGATTTTCTTTAAAGTAACATTAAATACTTCAATGTCTTTGACATGAGTAACATGATCAAAGCTTCAAGCTCTCAACTCAACTATGTCAAGTTATATAGAAAATTGATTGAATTAATCTGCTTGAGAAACAACAGAAGTTCTAAAGAGAAAAGAATTTCAACACTTGATTTTTGATGAGTATTCTTTTTGAATGACTTGAAAAATACAATTAAAAGCTTCTTATTTCAGATGAAAAACAAGACTGAATGAGATTTGTTTCTTGTGAATGAGCTGAGTATTAGTTGACTTTTTGTAAGTGAACGAGAGATTATATTGCTTCTTGTGAGCAGATGAAAAACTGAGTTACTTCTTGCAAGCAAATGAGAAACTAAATTACTTTTTACAAGCAAACTGAATGCTGAATTGCTTCTTGTGAGTAATCTGTAAACTAAATTGCTTCTTGTGAGTGATTTGTGAACTGAATTGCTTCTTGTGAGTGAATTGAAGATGAGACTGAAGAAAAGCTACTTTGTTAACTTCAAACAAGAAATTTTCTTCTTGTTGATTAAAATCATAGATCTTGATGAGAAATTAACAACAATGATTAAGATAGAAGAAGAAAGACAAAGTGAGAATATTGTGTTCAAAATTGACATCAATGACGTGATAATAAAGTTATGATAAACTCATGATGATGAGATACTGACTTAATTCAATAATATAAAAGAATAATTTTTCAATGTGTTCATCAAGAATCATTGTGATTTCAACAACATGAGTAATATCATTAATTAAAGTGACTTGATCATCAAATTCTTAAAGTCTGTGAAAGTAAATTAATTGACAGTGCAAGAAAAGATGATGTTGTTACGTGAAGAATTTATTCATAAAGACATAAGCAGAAACTTCACTATCAATCAGAGTGAGAATGAGAACTTTAGATTGAGCTTGACGTAGAATACAGAATATTATCATGTGACTATCTTTGAATATCAAATTAAATTCAAAAAGTTTCAAGACAGATTTAGCAGAAAACTTTCTATATGATTGAAGTGAGAATGAAAAGATTGAGATTAGTAAACAAGATAATATGTATACAGATCTCTGAGCATGACTTAACTCAGAAACTAAACTTTTTTCATGAACAGCGAAATTTCTTCATTTATACTGACAACGTCACTGTCATAAATGTTCATGATACGCAAAGTGAACAACTTCTTATTTAAGCATTCTTTAATGATTTTGCTTGAATGTTGTAACTTGCAATAGTAGCACAGCTTTCACTTATTGCAGATTTTCTTGATTTTAGAAACGATTAAAGTTCTATTTTGAATGATGATAATGACAAAGCTTAAATTTATTAACTCATTGAGAAATGAGAAAGAAAGAAACGAAGATACTGTTGAAACAACAGTCACAAAAATAATGATCTTTGAACTTAAAGAATTACTAGTCGATGCAGAGATGTTCTTGACTTTGATGAACAAGATGATGATGAAGATGAAGCAAGATTAGTGATGCTTAAGCTGCTGAAACTCTTCATCAATGTTAAAGAATGCTTGAACTCATTGATAAAAGATGAATGATTGAATTTCATTAAGATTTCATCAGAAGAAGATGATGACTTGAGTGAAATAATTGACATTGCATTTCAGACAGTCAATTAATGAGAAATCTTTCATCAAAGAATGTTCTTTCTTTTGATAAAAGAGATTGTAGTAGTCAACAAAGTTATTCATGTCTTACTTCAGAGTTTCATGAAGATATAAATGAACATTTTCTGTCTTGAAAGAGTTGTTGCAGCAATGATGCAACTTGTGTCATCAATCTGTAAAGATAAAAATGATACAAAGATTATTAACTCAATATTGACTCATTAAATTGTGAGTCTTCTTATTTATGATGAATCATGACTCAAAATAAATGATCTTGACTTGATGAAAGAAGTAATGATCATCATTCATGTTCATGCGCTGTATCAGACTTTGCTCTCATGCATTCAATCAATCTTTGTTCTTCTCATATTCAAATATGTCAAGAAGCTTCTTGAATCTAGAAGCAATGAAGACAACGACAGAGTTTGCAGAAAGATGAACAACGAAAGAAGATTGATTGTTCAAGATTTGTGCGACAATCTGAGCTATTATCACAAGAGACTAAGAATTCAATTTTATATAAATTGAAGAACTGAAAATGATGAATGAAAACAAGATGATAACATTATGTTGTTGAACTTTATTTTGAAGCTCTTGCATTGCATGAAAGATCTTGACTGAATTTTCGATCATACTTTGAGCGAACTGTTCAACAGCATACTCATCATTGATCAAGAAATTGTGAAGCGACTTCATTTAAGTGAAAGAATAACTAGACGAGATTTTAACATATGAAAATGTTGCAGAAAGTGTAAATCTTTTGTAATGTCAAAGACTGAGCTAAACTAAAGATATTATCAATATAAAAGATTAATATTATTATTACTTTGATAGAATCTAGATACAAGACAATACATCAGATAATGTATAAGACGAAAGACAAAGAATGAAAGAAAAGAATGAAAGCTCGACTTTTATATACATGAATTGAGCAGAATCAAGACTAAACAGTAGTTTTATTGACTTAAGATTGCAGAAGTTCATGCACATGACTGAGATGATCAAAAGAGAATTGCTGAGACTAAATTAAGATGATGATGACTAGATTGATGACTTAATTCATTGAATTGCAAAACAGATTCAATGAATCAAGATTATTTAAGATATCAACAATTTATGTTTTAAACTGAGTTGATGATCTGACATCATGACAAAAGATAATGCAATATATAAATGATGCAATGAGTAATGTGAAAAGATAATGCAAAGAACAAGCAAACATGTTGTTTTATGTTTTTATTCTTAATGCTCTTGATGTCAAGTTCAAGTTCTTAATAAGTTGAATTGAGTTAACTCAATTTCTAGTTGAATCAAGTTACATTAAGTTGAAAATATGAGCAACTTGACTTGAATTGAGTTGAAAATGTGAGTAACTTGACTCAATATTGATTCAAGTTCAAAATGTTAACTTGAAACTTAACTCAATGATAAGTTTAAATAATATGAGTCTTGAAAAAATAAACATAAATGTCAGCAAAATTAAGAATGAAGCATGCTAATTTATTGATAAGACAATAAAGATGCTTGAATTAATTTGTCTGAATTGTTTATTGCACATAACACATAATGAGATCAACGATGATTGTTACAAGAAGAAGTTCAATGAGCATTTGAAAAAAGACACTTTCAGTACATTTCAGTCTAAAGATGCAAAGTGCTCTTCTGATAACAAGTTGAAAATTGAGTGTTCATGTATAAACATAAGCTCATCTGCACATTTCATATTATTGAAATTTGTTAATCTAGTTATTATTTCATCAGTCTTGATCATCAATTGATTAAAGAAGATTTGAATTTATCTCAATAAAAACAATGATTCATTACATTGATAAATTCATCATGCATATTATGATGCAAAGATGAACGCGCTAGTCATCAGATTGACATGAACAGATAAAGATCTTTTAATAAAACAAGAACAAGCTAGTTCTAGTTTCATATATGTAATAATGATAAACATGTACAAGACTTACGTTGCAGCATTGATGAGAAATTAATATTAATCTGAAAGAGCAACTTCTAGATTAAGATAATCATAGTTAATATGACAGTTTTGAAATATAAAATGAGATCAACTAATTGCAGATGAGATGCATAGAAAGATGATTCAGACATTCAAAATCATCAATTTATTTAAGAACATGAATGAAAAATCTTGTAAATGATTTGTTACAGATACACTTTTCAAATGATCTTTCATATAAATGATGACATGAGTGAACATGCTGATGACAGACTTGATGATGAATTAACATGAATCAAGATGAAAAGAAAAAAAGTTCATCAAGTCAATTTGATATACTGTACATACAAAAATTTGAAAGAAATGAACAAAATACATATGAAAATCATCAATCTTCAAGAGAAAGATCATCAAGTCATTAAGAAGTACATCAAACAGCTAAAGATTATGTGTGACATATTATGATTACGACGTGATATCAATTTATTGAAGTTTTTCAACTCTTTTCTTACAGATGTGAAATTGAATAAACATTAAAATGTTGATTGTGAGCTTTCATCAATGTTTAATAAACTTATCAATTTTTCAGTAATAATAATCATCAAACAACTTCAAAAGAATAAAGATAGAAAAATACAAAAGTGAAAAGCACAAAAGTATCTTGAAAATCAATCTTAAATCAACATCAACAATTGAATGATGAAAGTTCATTGATTTAAAGTACTTAATACATTTTCACATCTTGAACAACTTTCAGAGACACAATTGCTTACGTTCTCTGAAGAAGAAAATTGAAAGAAGAAATATGTTCACTTTGAAACAGATCATCTCTACAATTTGAAGAGAGTTGAATTTCTTTATGAAAAGCACATTCTTGAAATTATCTTCAAGATGAACTGTATCAAGATTAAAGCAATCAATGAACTCATCAATCATATCTGAAACAAGAATAAAAAGACTGTATTCTGTATCATGGGTTCTACAAATGCACTTATTCTTTATTAAATAAGTGACAGAGTCTTTACTTTCTGTTAATATCATTCTTGAAAATTATCATGTACATAGTGAGAAAAAACATGTTCAACATGATTGCTAACATTTAATTATGTAGTACTTTTGATTTGTTCTTAAAGTTTCAATGACTTTGATAACTTCAAAATTGCTCAAATTTAAGGTGATGAACATAGTTTGATTGTTTCAAGAAAACTTGAAAAAACTGCAGAAGTATTTAAATGAAAAGTCATTATGCTTTATCATTGACACTATCAAATTAATTAATGTTGATTACAATTTACACAGAGTTAAAAGACTAGTTTAAATCAACTTGAAATGAATGAAGAAAAATTAAGCACAGATCAAGAAGAAAGTCAATCATCTTAAACAACATGAAAAAACTATCACTTATAACTTACGCTGCGTAGATTCAAAGATCAAGATGCTGATATATGATAGACAGAATTGTTGAACATGTTTAATGAACATGACATTAAAGTTTAAAACATTTCAAGTTAAAGAATTAATCAGAGATATCAAAGATGATGTTAATTATGAAGAGAATCACATTAAACTCAGTGACAAAGTGAAAAATGATGATTGTACATAGATCACATCACTTCATACATGTGCATCAAGAAGACATGATGTGTTACTAGTTTATCAATTTATATTATAAATAGTTGTACTCATTCTTTCTTTTTTGACATTCATTGATATATTCATCAAAACTTATTGAAATTATTAAAAAATTTATATAATCAACACTAAGCTTTGTAATTCTTAATGATGTTGCAAATATTGCTTCAATGATTCAACAAATTTTCAACGACATAAACAATACTGCTTAAGCATAATCATAAATTCTCATTTTCATTCTCTTGAATAGATTTATTTGAATAGTTCATTAAGAAAATCATGACTATTCAATTGATATTATGTTTGAATGTGTGTAAATCAACAATGATCTGAAGAAGCAGACGCAGTATCATTTCATAAATCGACAATAATGTTCATTTATACTGATTTCAGCTACAATTATTCTGCATTTATGAAATGCAGCAGAGTCTAGAAAACTTCACTCATCAAAGTAATGAAAATGTTTGTCAAATATCAATGATTTTACAATCTGAAATCATGATGTTCTGAATGAGTGAGCAACATTCATTTCACTTCTATTACATCATTAGTATCAATCATGAAAAGAGATAGATGAAAGACTACAAGTAAGAAAAGTGCGCTTTTTTAAAAATCATAAGTTTTGAAGTTCAAGTTATCTACATAAAAATGTGCACTTGAAAAGTCTTCTCATACTTGTTAAATGTTCACACACTGCAGATGATGCAAATGTGAACACAATTGATGAAGATATGAAGTACAAGAATATAAAAATGTTTTCTCAAAAAAGAGAAGAAACGTTGTTGATGCATGCAAAGAATGCGTGATACTTCATTTATATCATACTTTGACTCAAAAGTTGACTTAACTTCTAATGTTTGAAAATTGAATATCAGCTCGCTCATTTATGAATTTGCATCAACATGAGTAACTCATGTTTTATGACGATGACTCATTCAAAACTCATCATCATGAATACAAAAGTTACAATCTACAAGATTTAAACTCATGAAAGTTATTTGCAAAGATTCTGACTTGAAGAGTGTATTGATTACAATTATCATAACTGATTATCAACAAGATTGATGATGTAATTGCTTGATTGAAGAAGACACAGATGCACTTCGCTTTATCATGATCATAATAGTCAAATTTTATGATTTTCAAGCGATTGTCATTAAGATATTAAATGCAATCAAGAATGTTAAACTTGATAACTTTCATACATTTTGAAAATTACATAATGATTAATGACATTGAAGCAAACATCATGAGTTCAATGAATTTGTTTCGCAGTTCAATGAATCATACATCAGTCAAACTCACGAAAATAACAGATTGATTCTCAAACATCATCTCATCAAAAGCTATGAGAATTCAATCATCAAAGTTGCACATCAGAAGATGAAATGCTTTCTTTATATATTATATATATATAGTTAGAATCATGATTATATACAGCTCATCAAGATATACAAAACACTATCACTTGTATCTGAGTAACTGTTTTGCTCTGCTCATCATCAACAGAGAATATTACTGCTTGATCTTGCGCTTCGTCATCAATCACTCATTATATGCACTAATGTGATGAATTGACTCAATGAGATTATTCTGATCGCGTCTTTCAATATCTTCATGATTGTGCATGTCTAAATCTTGCAAGAATGTTTTCTTCATGTTTTTTATATGAGATGAAATATGCAAATTAAAGTTATTCAATTATTACATTTTAACAAAGCTGCAAAGTATTTATCTGTGAAAGAAATCATCTTCTGCAAGATCTTGAAGCTACTTTTGTTGTAAGTTGTAAAAAGTCTGAGTAATTTTGTTTCTTTGAAGATAGTAAATAAATACTCAATATAATTGAAGATCTTGAATGTTCATGTCATGTTGATCAATGAACTTTGACATCACGCTCAACATCATCAACTCATGAACATGAAAGAAACTTTCTATCACTGAATATTTTGCATTTGTTCAAGAACTTGCAAATCACAACATCAAATTTTTAACAGCAATTGCATCAAATGAAAAGAGAAATTTTACAAAACAATGTCATTATATGATCATAAGAACGAAATCTTTCTATTTGCTTTTCATATAGAGCACATGACTCATTTTCTTTATTGCAAAATGCAATGCTCATAATTTCTTTATACATACTGAGTGTTTCTTGATCTTCAATCTTGCAAGTCAATAAAGATTTTCAGTTTCAAAGATTATGTTCAATATGCTTTTATGATTCAAGTACAATGACAGTTTAATCAATCAAGTTAAACTTCAACATTCTGTCAAGATGTTAAAAAAGTAGTAGCGTATTTGCTTTGAAATCAGTCAAACATATGTAATTGATTTAACTCAAGATTGAAGATTGTAAAAAATCAGCTCACAGAATTTTTCTAGCAGCTGTGTCAAACTATTGCAAAGCTCAGTTCTTTAATGAGTGAAATCATTTACTTGCACATCAAGCGAAAATACAAGTCAAAAAGATGAGATTTACGATGCTTTCACAAATGATCAATTTCGCGTACATTGATATAGTTAACTGATTTCAGATTCATGATTTTGAAAATAATAATGAAATCATGAAAAAGCTAAATGAGTTATTGAATTTGCTGCATATGACAGATATGTGATTACTTAAGATTTTGCACACTATGATCAAGAACAAGATCATTGACAATGTAATAACTGATGTCAAATCAGATAATGTTGAATTAATTTAAAATATTGCAAAGAATGTTAATGCATGAAGTCTGACAAGTCATTGCAATGCATTCATAGTAAATAGTTTGAACTTTGTGAAGACTGCAAGAAGTCAAGATTAGCAATAAGAATGAGAAAGTTAATAAGAGAAGAATTTGAGCTGTTGCTGATATAAAGTCAAGACATGAAAGAATAAATCATCATTAAAAAATCATCTTTACAGTCTGAAAATCAAAGAGACTTGAGAATTTAAACAGAAACATCACAGCTTTGACATTTAACACAGAAATTGAAGAGTGAACATGAAATCATTACTACATCAGATGCTACAAATCAGCAGCGCATGATAAACTTTCAAAGCGAGTACAACAATTTAATTTCACTTAGTATGAGCATTGAGCAGAATTGCTGTGTTCAGACATACATGCATAGTTAATGTTTGTTGCGAGCATGCATCTCTGTTATCTCTGATTAGTCTGATTAGTCTGATTAGTCTAACATGAACTAGTATAGAACTGTGAGTAGAACTGTTGTTGACACGCTAGCGGCCTAGCGTGCCTTCGTGAGTAAAACTCACGTTGTGTTGCATCTTCTTTCTACTTCAGCTTTGAACTTCTAGTTAGAATACACTCATATGATTCGCTTTATGCAGACTCATAACATTAGTTCAAAGCTCATCAATCTTACTATCGACGTGTAAATAATATAAAAACAAGCTACATCACTCAAACTTGAATCAGAATTGAAATTCGAAAATTGAGCTCAGAAGACTCATTAGAAATCAAGAAATTTCTAGAACAGAACAAAAGAACACGAACGCGTTGCTTTAGATTAACTCTTTACTTAGCTCGTCATCAGAACAGAAGAACAGAAGAACATGAACATGTTGTTCTAAAATTGAAATCAGAAATTTCAGTTGAATCTCGATCAGTAATTTTCTACTCACACAATGACTAGAAGCACAGAATTAGAATCAGAATCAGTGAGCATTGCTCGCTATAAACTTCAAAATGCTAGAAGAGAATCACTTCTATCACAGAATCAAACAGCATCAGAAGAAGAGAACACGAACGCGTTGCTCTTCGATCATGAAATGATCAAGATCAGCATCAGCACTGAACTGAATGCTTGAATAAGCACTCATGAAACAGACGATCTTGTTGTCTTTATCAAGTACATATGTCAACAGCATGACATCGAAATTGAGATTCACAATGACATGATTCAGATGTTGAATGATGTCAACAAGATCAACATCAAATTAAAAGCTATCAACATTGAGTTGAAAGTTACGCAGACAATGTTGAATGTTGTTTGAACGCGTTTACAGAAAGAGATGAAGAAAAAAACGTGATTATACGTCATTTAGAAGCAACATCAAGTCGACTAAGCACTTTGATTTCGAAAGATCGATTCTCGAAGTCAATCAAGCTATCTGACTCATCTTTGTTTGAAGATTCGAGACAGAATGTGAATAATTGATTGTTTCGAATGCAAAACAAGCTGAAGATGAACAAGAATCATTTTTCTATCGAAGAAATGAAGATTGCATATGTGAAAAGTTGAGTCAGTGAAACGACGATCAAACACATAGCATCTTGAATGAAAAACATGATCACGAATTTATTTCTTGATGCAGAAGAGATACTGTCGATCATAAATAAGATGTACGACGATCTCAATCAACATCACACGACTCAACGACAGTTCTTGAAGCTGTATCAAAACAAGATCTTCTTTCATGAATTTTGAATGAAATTTCAGAGACTTAGTGCGAAACTAGAGTACAATAACGAAATTCTACTAGATGATTTTCAGCATAAGATTAACTCAAATCTTCAGCGAGTCATGATCAACGAATGAACTATGAATTTAAACGAATTCGTCGACATCTGCATGCAAGTCGACGTTCGATTGACGAAATTGAATGCTCGATTAACTCTCAAGACATCAACTACTCAAGTCGCTTGCTTTACTGCTAGCATCTCGATGATGATCACTACTGCGATCTCAGCTTCAATCTTTGCATGAAAGAAACTCAGAATATCGAACGTTGATTCTGCTAGAAAGAAGTTGTTTAAGAAAGAACTCTGCTTCAAATGCAAGAAGTCAGAACATAGAGCATGCGACTGTTTCAAGTCAGCTCAGATGCATGAAATCGCAGCGAATTCGAAAAATGATCTGTCTTCGTCAAAGTAGTGACTGAGAGCGACATGCTCATATCTTGCTTCATCAGTATGCTCGATGACTCATTTGATTTCAAGTCGTTTATTGTTGACGTCATCTTGAGTAGTCTAGAAAAGATATTTCGATTTCTCGCTCTGATAAACATCGAAGTCACTGACATGACGTTCATAGATGATTCATTGATTTCAGAGCTATGTGAACGCTTTGATATTCAGTCAATTTCACTGTTCAAATCGAAGTCGATTTGTTCATATGACAAAACTCTCGATCGAAGATCTATTACACATGCTCTGTATATCTCAGTCACTATACAAGAACATAAGAATGAAATGATGCTTCTATTAATAACTCGTTTAGATCAGCATAAGATAATCATTGACAATCTTTGATTGAAAAGAAATTAAATTTTGATAGATTCTGCAAATAATTGATTGATATCTTCATCAAATATTCGAACCTTGAAACTTATTGTTTTGAAAGCAAGCAGTCAATCAGCATTTCATAGACTCAAATCAAGCGAGATCTGCGAAATGAAACGAAAGAACTTGAAGTCTATGTCAATGATCATCTTAAAGCGAACTACAAATTCAAAATCAGTGAATCGATTCATTAAATCAGCTCTCATACAAAAGCAAAGCACTCAAGTTGATCTCGATCAACATGAATTCATTCAGTCATCAAAGAAGAGAGAGCTCGTCAATATTGTCATGATCGAAGTCGTTGCTTATCAAACTCTAGTCAAGAAGAACGATGTCAAGATCTTTACATTGATCATTAGTGAAATCAACAAGATGCTTAGCTTAATCAAAGATTCAGCGAAACTGAATGAAATAATCTCTGTCATGTCATTAAAGAAACTGAAGAAGAAGCTTTCGATAGTCTATCATGACTCTCTGAACGTTTTTGATAGAGAAAAGACAACTCAGTTGTCTCTGCATCAATCATATGATCATAAGATTGAATTAGAAGATGAGAGTCAATCTTCTAGAAGTCAATTGTATTTCATGTTAAATCACAAGTTGCAGAAGATCAAGAAGTATCTAGAAGAGAACTTGAAAAAGAAGTTTATTACACTCAGCAAAGCTTCATTCGCTTCGTTAATACTATTCGTCGAAAAGAAAGATGATAGTCTTCGCTTTTGCATGAATTATTGAAAACTGAATGCTCTGATCAAAAGAGATCGTTATTCAATACTCTTGATAGACGAAGTACTCATTCAAATTCAAGACAGTAAATATTTGACTTGATTCAACATTATCATCGCGTTCAATAAGCTTTACATGAGCATTGAAAGTGAGAATCTAATCACATTCGTCACTTTCTTCAATGTCTATAAATATAGAGTAATGCTCTTTGAATTAATCAACGAATCGACATTCTTTCAGCATTATATCAACAACATGTTGTTCAACTGTCTGCATAAATTCTGTCAGATCTATCTGAATGACATTCTCATCTACAGTAAGATCTTGAAGAAACATAGAACTCATGTAAAGAAGATGCTAGACAAGCTTCGTGAAGTCGATCTGCAGATAGACATTGACAAGTGCGAATTCAAGATTCAGAAGATCTTGTTTCTAAAACTACTGATATTCATCAATGATCTACGAATGAACTCTCGAAAAGTAGATGTGATTCGAAGCTGAAAAGTGTCTTGAACGTTGACTCATGTACAGATCTTCATTGACTTCTGCAATTTTTATCGATGATTCATAAAAAACTTCTTGAAGATCACTCAATCTATGATAAAGCTGACTTGAAAAGATCATTCATTTGAATGAACAGCGATTTGTCAGATGATCTTTGAAAGACTGAAGCAACAGATGATGACAGTCTTCATTCTGAAGCATTTCGATTTGATCAGAGAAGCTATTCTGAAAACGAACTTCTTAAACTATGTCAACGACGAAGTATTGTCTCAGTATGACAATGAAGACATTCTACATTCAATGATCTTTTACAGCAAGAACATGATCTCTGCAGAATGCAACTACGAGATCTACGACAAAGAGCTTTTGACTATTATTTGATGCTTGAAGCATTGACGCTTCGAATTGAAATGTACTGATATTTCGATCAAGATCTTCATCGATCATCTGAATTTGAAGTACTTCATGATCATCAAGAGACTGATCAGACGGCAGGCTAAATGAGCTGAGAAGTTATTCGAATATAACTTCAAGATCATATATCAGTCAGGAAAGCAGAATCTGAAAGCAGACGCGCTGATCAGAATGTCAGACGTCAAGTCAGTTGAATCAAATGATGATTGAAAGCTATATCAGCATCAGATGCTATTGTCAGCAAGCACATTTGAACTGCAATCAATAGAAAATAATCAAGATCTGACTCAGATCTTGCTCATATTTGACTCAGATTTGAAACAGAAATCGAAAGCTAACGAGAATTCGATCAAAGAGACGATTTTCATTCAGAATTGAATTATAGTCGAAAATCGAACGAATTAACAATGTATCAATATTCGAACAGTCATAGAACAGAACAGAAGAACTTGTCAAGATATGAGTCTAGACAATTGCAGAGTATTGAACGAAATACTCTGAAAGAATGATAGACTGTGAATCTCTCAGTCAATGATCATTCAATTGATAAGAAAAGCATATGATCTTTTGATCAATGATCATTCTGACATGAATTGAATGTTAGACTTGTTAAGATGATCATATTGCTGATCGAAGATGAGAACGACAATCAAACGCTACATTCGAAACTGTTACGTTTGTCGTAGATCAAAAGCATCAAAAGATCGAATCAATAAACTATTAAAATCATTGTTTATATCTGAACAACGATGACAAGACATATCATTGAATATCATTATCAATTTATCAAAAAGTGATGAAAGCAACGCGATTCTGACAGTGATAGATCGATTATCTAAAGAACGTCACTATATACTTTGTTGATCAGATGATGAAGAGACTTTCGCTGAACAAACAGTTAAGCTGCTGCTGATATGAGTGTTCAGAACTCATGAGCTATCAAGATCAATAGTGTTCGATAGAGATTTGCAATTCATATCGATTGTCTGAAAGTCTTTATGTCTGAGACTTGACATTAAGATGAAACTATTCATTGACTATCACTCACAGATTGACAATCAAACGAAAAGAGCGAATCAGAATGTAGAATGATATCTACAAAGCTACTGCTCATACATGCAAAATGACTGATTCATCTGACTATTTATGACTGAATTTGTTGATAACAATGCTATTTCATCGTCAATTGAACAATCAGCGTTCTTTCTGAACAAGAGCTTTCATTCTCATATGAGCTTCGATTCAAATTCAACTGAATATGAGATCACTTGAGCTAGAATTCAAGCGAGCAAAGCAGAGAATATATTCAAACACATGAAATGATCATTAGCGTTGATCAAGCAGACATTAGCAAGAGTCAGAGTTACAATGAAGAAACAGATTGACAAGCATCAAAAGAAAATGATCTACAAGATAGATGACATAATGTTTCTGAATTCTAGAAACATTATGATCGCAAGATTGTCAAAGAAGCTGAACGATAAGATGCTAGAATCTTTCAAGATTCTGACTGAGATTGAACATGCATATCGACTGAAACTGTCATCGACAATGAAGATTCATTCAGAGTTCATCTCGAATCTGCTATGATTGAATTTGAAAGATTTTCTTGAAGAACAATGAAATGAGTCGCCTGATTCTATAGTGATAGATGACGAAGACGAATGAAAAGTGAAGAACATACTGAACTTCAGACACTACGAACGAGATAAACGACTGCAATATCGTGTCAATTGAAAAGACTATGACGTCGATTTACATTGATACAATGTTGATGAAAATGAGTTCAAATACTGCTCGAAGATTGTAAATGACTTTCATCAGAAGTATTCAAACAAGTCAAGTTAGAAATCGACTCAACAAGAATTGATCGATCGAACTGCAGCAATGAAAACATTGCTAGATGAAGAGAGAAAGTAATGTTGCAAGCATGCATCTTTGTTACCTCTGATTAGCCTGATTAGCCTGATTAGCCTAACATAGACTAGTATAGAGCTGTGAATAGAGCTGTTGTTGACACGCTAGCGGCCTAGCGTGCCTTCGTGAGTAAAACTCACGTTGTGTTGCATCTTCTTTCTACTTCAGCTTTGAACTTCTAGTTAGAATACACTCATATGATTCGCTCTATGCAGACTCATAACAATGTTCAAATAAAAAGATGAAGAAATGCTACATCAACAGAAATCATTCATCTTATTTTCTTGATCATTAATTTGTCATCTTTAGTCATGAATATATACTTCGTATGCAAATAAGATTGTTAATCTTCATGAAATTAAAATCAATTAAGTCATTTTCTGAGTTGTTTTGATTCAAATCAATGTATATTTTAAAGAGATGAATGATCAAGAGTGAAGAGTATTCATGTACTATTAATGATGCTTTTGAATACAACGATGACATTCATTGTAGCGACGCTTCATACTATAATTCTGCCTTTAAATAAGTCTTTGTGAATATATATAATATATGCAAAAAGAAGAATCGACATATGTGACATAAGTGACGAAAGCGACGAAAGCAACGAAAGCGAGATTCAGTTCAGCGCATATGAACAAACGCAGATTTTATCAACAAAAGCGAAATTCAGTTCAGTGACATATGAATGAATGCAGATTTTATCGACAAAAGCAAAACTCAGTTCAGCAAGATCAGCTTAAATTCAGATTTTATTTAACTTTAAGCGACGAATGTCACTTAAGCTAAACTCTAAAATTTAGTTCACTTTACAAACTGTTGATAATCTGTGATCTCAGATTGATTTAGAAGAGTGAAGATGTTGTTATTGTGATCATCAAATCAATTCAAATACAGGTTTAGCTCGAACTTTTACCCTTCAAAGTCGAGAAGCTATCAATGAACGATTATGTGCAATGAAGGTGAATGTTTCAACGCTTTTCGAAGTAATACTGATTTATCATCGAGATTTGAATTGTCTATTCAGATTTGCACATTACGTGGTCATATCTCATGTTTGAAACTCAAAAGTGGCGGAACTGCAATACAAAAGAACAGAAGCGATGAGTGTTAATGAATTAGCACGCATTGTTTGTGAAACCCCGGTTCGCGTTTGTCGTGGATTGGCGACCAGTATTCCTAAGCACTTTGAAATTTGGCATGACTATATTAGCGTGCCACAGTGGCAACCCGATCTCAAAGGGCAGATAATTAAGGCGATTCCTCAAATATTCAATCGAGCGGATCTCACCATCGCTCATCTTTCGGACATTGAAGCTAAGAGCGTTATTGCGATGAGGGAGGGGACCTCCGTAGATGAAAGATGTCATGGAATCAGCAACATGTGCAACCCCAAGTGGTTTAGTCGAGTTTGGACGGTGATGGAGTACACGCAGAGCCAAAGATTGCAATTAATGCTCCAGGACTACACTCTCATTGAAGCCCACGGTCTTTATAATCCATTCGTGCAAGAACTGTTTTCTTCATGGTCAGATGAGAACAAAAAAATAGGGAACGGCCAAGATACAGAACAAATGGTCGGAATGGGGAACAAAATAGTACCTTGGCAACTGGGACCTCTTGAGCTAGTCAGAAGGCAAAATGAGAAAGGCCATCGGACCATGTTTGCAACCACTCACGAGTTGCTTGCACGAAGATGCATCACGATACCTCGAGACTTTTTCCATGCTCTTCTCGGAATACTGAAAACAGACTTGACCGAATCGCGATTAAGTACTGACGAACAAGAAGCCATGCTACAGATCGCAAGGAGCTGCATAAAAGAGGGCGATTACAGCCCCCTATTCATGATCCCTAAATTCGCACATGTGGAACTCGATGAGGACGATATTCAAGCCTGCGGATATCTCGACCTTAGTACCTTTGCTTTAGGCGCCGAAACAAAACCTCCTATGTTTAACGAAGTCAGGTTTTGCTCGGGCAACCCAATCGTAAAAGTTGATAACATTGGCATGGTCCACAGCATTAGACGGATAAACTGGAGACAAGATACTTTACACACGTTCTCCGATCTTTTAAGACTAACCCTCGAATACACTGGGCTCGATATTGGCGCAGTTGTGGACACACTAGGCGGACGACTCTATGGGCAGGTATCTGCCAAAATTCTTGAGCGCCTCTCGGACGGAGATCGAATGTGGCAGCTTCGAGACAGGCTCGATGAATTCCTTGCCTCAAATCCTGAGAACCGGGACGATATTACAAATTGGATAGCTGAAGCAATAGGCCTCTCCAATAGGACTCTTGATTCTTCCATGAGCGTGCTTTCTCCAATGCGCTTTCTGGAAGAGCACGGTAGTACTATACACTTTGGCGCTTCTGGAGCCTTGGTTGATGTAAGTTGCCACAGTTGCCATAAGAACTTTCTCGTCCGTGTCGCCCTGATTAAGCCCGATTTCTATGTGCTTGGGGCTAAGGCGTATCGCTTTCCCGGCCTGAAAGATCAATTCACTCATGCGGGAGGGGCGAGACTTCTGATAAAGGATAGGTGTAATGTAGGGCGTTTCGTCTGGGGTACTCCAACGTGCGCATGCCCTAAGTTTGAAGATATTGAGATTCCATTGCATGACTTGCCTATACCACGACCCAACAACTACGAGTATGGACAGCAGACTAGCAAAGAATGGCGTCCCGTTATCTCCGAAACCATGATCAAATCTTGAAGATACAAAGGTCACTATTGTGATTGTGTTACGGGTCAGACTAGGGTTTAGGATCAGGGGCGCAGGTTTGGCGCAGGCTATGTTAATCAGAGCAAGTCCTGTAGTTACTTTGCTTCCTCAGCTGTAATATCTGAGTCATCAAATCATCATGACTTGCTCTGATTGCATCCTGACACTGTGCTACCAGAGACAGCGCGATCAAAGTCGATAGTGTTGGAATACGAGATCATATGGGGGCATATTGATATTGTGGTTGTTGTTGTTAGGAGTACTAGGAGCGAGCAGGTGAAAACTCTACTAGCGGGCCCCAGCCCTATCAGCCCAATGAAAGCGAAGATTACCATCTTCCCTATTTCCAACAGATTGCAAATACATGCTGCCGATTTGAGATGCGACGAAATAGTGAAAAGCCTGTGTGATTCATAGATCAAAAGCTCATTAAGCTCGTTTGATTAAATGATCAAACAGCAAATGAAAGCTTACGTCGAAGTAATCAGCTTTTACATACATAGATCAAGCATCATGTCATGATGCTCACAAACGACAAGTTTACATGACTAGAGAATCATGTGATCAAACAGCGAATGAAAGCTTTCGTCGAAGTGATCAGCTTTCAAAATCGATTTGTCTATGTGATCACTTGGTTACATAGACAGTTCACGATAACGCGAAGCTCGTGATCTGTTACTCGCACTCGGTCAGCTCGCAACCTCGGGCATAGCTCTTCGTCGCCCATTTTATCGGTGTGATTGCACAATGTACAACTGGTCTACAAGATATACTGTCTAGGATTTTGAGTCGGCTGCTTGCAGCAGGATTTCCTTGAGCTCATATGGCTGGGTATGGAAAGTGGATTCAGGTTACAGCGACTACTAGAATAAACAACAGTGTGGATTTTTAGCTCTAAGAGCCTGTTTCACGCAGAGAGCTTTTCCATACTACATACATCGTCAGTACGACTCTATATATATCTATATACATAGATAGTATACTGTGCTTCATAGCCTTTGGCTGCATAAGCACGTTAAAATGAAGGGGGGGGGAAACGTCGCTTAAATATAGGTTCTGGTCCAGCGCTAAGAACAGGCCCGTGAGGACTTCGCCAGATATTGGAACCAGCTTCTCACTCTCCACTAAGTTTGGTCCGCTTCTTCAGCCTTCGGAGACTCCCTTATCAGCATTGAGTACTCGGGCCTCTTTCCAGTTTCGAAGCCCTTTCCTCGAGCTAGACGGGGGAGCAAATTCAATAATTTCCAGCAACAGCAAAGAGGTGATAACTAAAAGTGAAACAAGAAAGCCGGGACCAGAAGTGAGGGTTCGTCGTTAAATAACGGGACATTCTAGAACGCTGGTGGAGTCAGCGAAGCTGAACCATCAGCGCGAGCAGCGAGACATCGTCTTCGCGCAGTGATGAGAATGAATCCTTCCATATCAGCTTTCATATCTCTAGGTTTATGATATGAAGCCTAAAGACTCGAAGTATCAGGGTCGGTCGAATTCGATGGCGCAAAGAGATGGCTAAAGCTTAGAGAGGAGATGAAGATGACGGGTTTTGAGGGATCCTGAACCTCGCTGAAGGGGAAGCCAGTATTGAAGCCGTGTTGGGGAAGAGCCAAAGCCTTCAGTGTCATTCCAATCTTTCATTCATTTATAATACCTCAAGCTCTTTAAGTATTTCCCGGGTTACATATTTATCAGGCTCGGCTTTCTTTGCTCCGAATTCGTCGATATAACTCTTAAAGGCCGGCGCATCTGTACGTATCTTATGCGTACGAGCTTGGTAGCATGCGACAAGGTGAGGTGGAAGATTCGTTCAATCCTAAGCGGATGTTCAATGACAAGCCATGCCCACTCATCTCTGGCTCCTAGGCGTGTTTGAGAAATCTTCAGACGAGCTGTGCGACTTGGGACGACCCAGCAGCTGATGTGAAGTCTCAAGGAAAGGTGGGCAGGGGGAGGGAGGCCAACGCCTGTATCAGGAAGAGGAAAACAGTCACTCTCACGGCTTATGCACGCCGCATTGATGGAGGGAGAGGGAAAAGAAGCCTTCACTCATCTTCGCAATCGCTTACGTCAAGGAGAGTGTCATCTTTACTCGCTGCTGAGTTCTCTCTTAATGATACAGGGCCCCTCACGGGTTCCTTCAACCCTAGGATTTTGGTTTTCCTATTACCTGTGGTAGTCCCTATTCAATCTCTAACACCGTTAGCCCAGAGTCGTTACCGCCAATACCTCGGGCTTGTCCATTGGCGGCACGACGCTCACGCCTGGGCCTAGGCTACTATTTATTCGGGTACGGTGGTTTGTCTGGAGCCAAAGTCTGTCGCTGGCAAAGCTGACTTTATTGTAGGGCTCTGTATTGGCTCATTCGAGGTCTCCTACCTCCTCCTCACTAGGAGCCTTGCACCCTCCGCCCTCCACAGCTTACAAACCCGCCTACCTTCAATGCCATGCACCTCCACCGTCACAGTGATACAACCTCAACCGTCTCAGGCTGTGTAATTTGCTACTCCCTTCTGGAATACCTCCTCACTATTGAATCAACAGCTACAATAGCTCGGGTGCATGAATGGCGATCGATGTTCCTTCGATATCACACGCTGCAAAAACAATGACGCCGATTACGATAACTATAACACTCGGTGAGCACGTACCGCCTGCCTTCGCCCGGAAACTCGGTTTGGCTTCACAGACGCGGTATGCGAGAACTGTGTCAAGGCCAAGTGATTAGTGTGTGAGGAAAGCAGAAATACGGCGTGGAATGGAGGTTCTCAACGGTAGCGCGAATCCAATGTACTTGAAGATCTAAAGTATGGTACCACTGACCAGTTTACATGTTTTATATCCGGTGTTCGAATACCCGTAGGGCTTAGCGCATAACACCAATCTTCTTCCTCAAAACTTGGCCATGTTATATATTTCAAGTACGGAATACAGCCTTCTCTTACCAAACGACCGCTTATAAACCTTGAGATTAAGCCGAGCTATCTATACGATAATTACGATTATCTTGAATGCTTGCGCTTCTAAAGCCTTTTTTAATTCTTCGCATTGGGTTCGATCGAACCAAATTGTGTGCCCCTCTTTCGATCTTGCAATTCTAGGCAGCTCGAGCCACCACAATGACGTGCAGCAAAGACACGATTACGGCCACGGGTCTTAATATTTGGGTCAGTGGTGAACACGATGATGACGAACCTAAAGTAGAGTAAGGCAAACAATCATTTGTTATACTCGAGCAGACTAACTCACCGGCGTTCCAGCGTTATCGCAGTTCAAGGCCTCGGTGCTCATCCATATTATACGTGGGTTGGAAAGCAAGGTTCTGCCGAGAAAAGAGAATCTAAACACCGGCACCCATTCAATCTCCTACGAGGCCGCCGAAGGAATGCCCAAATCGACGAGCTTCCTGATGTCGCTCGAATAGCATCCGAGACGGCTGAAGTTATGTGGCTTCGAGACCTTCTGCCAAGCCTCATTCCAAACGCTCGAATTGCGACATACAGTTATGAGTCTGATTGGCGAAAGATGAATGTGAAAACAAGTCTGCGCCAATGTGGAGAGCAGTTGCTTAATGTTCTTCATCAGAATCGATCAGACGAGAAAGAGCGTCAACGATCATTGATATTTATTGAGCATAGTCTTGAAGGTTTGATCATCAAACAGGCGCTGATACTGGTCAATCATGGTAATGACTTCAGAGATATTCGACTGTCCGCCGCTGGAATCATCTTTCTTGGAACATCACATCAAGGAAGTGATGCTGCGATGTATGGTGTATGGCTTGCCCAAGCAGCGGGACGCGATAAGACCCTGCTAGAGTTTCTGAAAAGATGTAGTTGTGATCTTCATGGCATTGCCCGAGATTTTGAGAAGAGTTATGACAATCTCGATATGATTTGCTTTTATGAGAACAAAGAAGCGTCGCATGAACCTTGGCGGACTCAGGTCTGTTAACTTCTTTCGTTGTCCTCAAACGGATGTGAAAGCTCACGGCAAATACAGTTCGTCAATCAACAGTCAGCCTCTTTACATGGCAAAAGAATAATGTATCTCACTACGGATCACTCAGGGTTGAACAAATTCCATGGCTTCGAAGATGAGAATTTCCTCTTAGTGCAGCCCGAGATCCAAAGAATAGTTCAAATGTCGTCACAGAGAGTTAAAGAACGATACCGTGGTATTATTTCTCTTCTTTGTAATAGACTGCGTTCTTCAAACTTCTCTCTGACTTCTCACAAGCGCATTTCATCGTCACCGAAGAGTCCTTTCATGTACCGTTCAGTCTTCAGAGCATTCCTATGATGAATAAATTTGTGGCGCGAGACGCAGAGATGACTCAGTTGACACATATTTTACTTCCCACCTCGATAGATCGAATGCGTCGCAAAGTATTCATCCTTCATGGACTTGGTGACATTGGAAAGACTCAGCTCTCTGTTGAATTCGCTCGAAAATATCAAGAAAACTACAGCGCGATCTTCTGGATTGATGGCTCGGCCAAAGAAAGAGTGAGACGAAGTATCGCTGATCTCGTCAGTCGACTATCGCAGCATCAGATTTCGGAAGAAAGCAGAAGCTACTCGCAAAAAGAAAGCACTGATGTTGATCAAGTTGTTGAAGATGTATTAAAGTGGTTATCACGACCGTTAAATGGTCAATGGTTACTAATCTTCGATAATGTAGACCGAGAGTTTTCCATCTCATCTATAGATTCGGAAGCCTTCAATATGCAAGCGTATTTTCCAATGGCAGATCAAGGATCAATTCTCATCACTTCTCGATTGACAAGTCTGCGGAATTTGGGAGACGATATGAAACTAGAGCCGGTTAATGAACTGCAGGGGGAAAGTATCCTCAAAAATAGCGCTGGAAGATCCGTGGAAGGTGAGTGCAACCAGAAGCATAGTTATGAAGGTCTTATCTGATGTCTTTGACTCAATAGATTCATTAGAGCTTGTCAAGCTACTTCAAGGTCTTTCTTTAGCGATCAACCAAGCCGGCTCATACATGCGGGAAACAGGTACAACCGTGTCAAAGTACATCGATTCATATAATCATAAGTGGAAAAAGTTAATGAAGAATCAGAATTATTTCACTTTACGAGAAAGTGCAGATGCTAGTGTGTTAACAACATGAACTGTGTCTTTCGATCATCTTCGGGAACAGAATGAGGATGCTGCCAACTTTCTGAAGCTGTGGGCGTTTCTTGACAATCAGAACCTCTGGTATGAGCTTCTTACACCTTCATTACATCATGAAATTTTCGACGAAGTGCCTGGTTGGTTTGTCAGATGTGCAAGCGATGAGCTTGATTTCAAAAAGTGCATGAGACTTCTTTCAAAATACTCCTTTATCAACACAAAATTTGAATCATCTTCTTTCTTTATGCACTCTGTGCTTCATCACTGGTGCCTTCACGCATTTGAGAAAGACAACGCTATCATGAGTTGGCTTGCCGTGATCGTCGTTGCATCCGCTGTGCCTTCACAAACCATGTCGGATTATTCGCTCTTACAGAGACGTCTTCTGCCACATTGCGATCGCGTCTTCTCATTGCTGGAGCAAAGCATACAAGAAGTCTTTAACGACAAAGTAAACATTTCGTCCGTTAGCGTGGCTTGCCATCGGCTGGGATATCTGTACTCAGAGCAAGGCAAGATGAAAGAAGCCGAAGACATGTATCTACGAGCATTGACAGGATGCGAACAGGCTTGGGGTCTCGCTCATACATCGACTCTTCGCACCGTCAATAATCTGGGAAATCTGTACTTGAAGCAAGGCAAGACGAAAGAAGCCGAAGACATGTATCTACGAGCATTGGCAGGATACGAACAGGCTTGGGGTTCTGAGCATAAGACCCCCTTAGACGTAAGATATAATCTGGCTTCTCTGTACAAGGAAATGGCTACGTTTGAAAATGCGGCAAAACACTTTGAGCTTGTCGTTCAAGGCTATACCAAGATACTAGGTTCTGACCATTGGAAGACGGTTGACGCCTCCAATCGACTGAAAAGCTGTGAAGTGTTGAACGAGAATCCTTGATTCTATAATCTAGGGGGAGGAGAGCTATACACGTTCCTGATGGGTACACTTTCTATTATGCAGGGTGGTTGGTCAAGGGCCTTGATATTACCGTTTAACACTCCCCTCAATGGAAATACTCTTGACGTCGGCTCATAAGCTCCCCTGAATCTAAACCTGTTTCGGTCCCAAATCTTTGATAAACTTGACAAAGGCTTCGCCGGCCAGTGGCTTTGTCATACCGTCGGCTGCCTCCTCTTTGGTAGGTATAAAAGCGAGCTTAATAAGTCCCTCAGTGGCTTTTTCCCACATGAAGTGGTACCGAATTTCGATGTGTTTGGTTCGTCCGTGATGCATCGGATTTTCGGCCAGGGCAATAGCGCTTTTTGTTGTCGGCATGAATGATGACCTGTCGAGGACCTTTGTAATCAAAATGATCCAGTAATCGACGCATCCAGAGGGCTTCTTTTGCTGCTTCAGAGGCGGCCATGAATTCAGCTTCACAGCTAGAGAGAGCGATGGTATTTTGACGCTTAGAGCTCCAACTGATGGCTGCACCACCAAATCTTGTAAAGATAGCCTCCAATTGGTTTTCGATCGTTGTCATGGGCCCAGTTTGCATCCGTATAACCAATGGAGACCTTCGTTTCGATAAACCAATCCCAAGTTCGAGAACTTCTTTAGGTAGCGGAAGATTAGTTGAACAGCTTTCCAATGTCCTGTGGTTGGGTTAGAAGAGAATCGCGATACCTGAGAAACAGCGAAGGCGATTCCAGGACGCGTTCCAAGCATAAGGTACATAAGGGATCCGACTGCACATTGATACTTAAGCTTGTCGTTGCCGATGGCAGTGTGATCCGCCGAGGCTGGTGTTAGAATAACGTCCTTATCCATAGGCGTTTGACTACCGCGAAGGTCCGTCAAATTTAGATCCTTCAGAATCTTTTGCAGATACGTCTTTTGGCTGAGGCGAATGGTGCGATTTAAATCGGTCCCTAACAACTTCCAAACCCAGGTAGTAAGCCGCTACAGGTCCCAAACCGGTCATCTTAAAGCGTTTCGACAGTTGATCTTTGAGCTCTTGAATAGCGGTTTTGTTGGCGCCAAAGATAAGTAGATCGTCCACATATATAGCTACAAATATACCAATTTCCGGGTTGCGATATACGCTTAGATCCTCTGGAATGACATGATAACCCAGTGAGACGAGGAACTCCGTGAGTGTTCGAAACCATACCCGAGGGGCTTGCTTTAGACCATAGAGGGCTATATTCAGCTTGCAAACGAGGTCCTCCTCGGAATAGCCGGTAGGCAATTCCACACACACATCTTCATCGAGAGTCCCGTAAAGGAAGGCGGTTTTGACGTCCATTTGCTCAATTTCTTAGTCCACTTGCGCGACCATGGCGAAGAGGACTTTTGTAGGTCATTGGCTTGACAACAGCGACGAATGTTTCATTGAAGTCAATCCAGAAGCGTTGTTCAAAGCCTCGAGCAACCCAGCGTGCTTTATATCGCTGAATATCCCCCTCCAGAGCCTCGCTTAAGCCTATAGACCCATTTCCCACCAAGAACGCGGCGAGAAGGGAGTCGCGGGATTAGGGTCCAGGTCCCATTTTCTTCGAGGGAAGCAAGTCCGTCCTTCATGGCATCGTCCCATTTTGAAGCTTGAGGAGAGGCTCTGGTTTTGCGATAATTGATTGGTTCTTCAGTGTCAATATCATCCGGGTTAGCTAGCACTTGTTCGGCGGTGGTTTGAAAGGCCTCAATGCTGGCAAGTAGTGCCTTGTTTGGAGTGATAAAACTTCTTTCCTGGCCATCAAGTCTGGCTATCGTGGCTTGGATGCTTTTGAGAAGTCCGGGGGCTTCTAACTCAGGGAAGTGTTCTGTACTGGCTTCTCGGAACAGTGATTCGTGATACGCGACGTGAACAGGGGCCTTGGTGCGGGTCCTCTTGTTTGATCCATCGTCGTCGAGTCTTCTCGAGACCTTTTCTGATTTGGGGCCCACGGCTCTCCTGCCTCGGGTGCTTGGTGATTAGCACTCATTTGAGGGATAATGTTATCTTTCGGCTTATGATCTTGCTCTATCCAGCGAACGTCTCGAACGGTTTCAACCCGCTTCTTATCAACAGTGTGCAATGAAACATAAAAATTTAAGATAGTGATGAAGCAAAAAGAATTAATTCAATTGAATTCATTGATTAAGACTTTAGTTGAGAATTGCAATGAAGAAAGCACTCCTGTTTAATCTACTACTAAATTTTGGTTCATACTTTGAGAATATTCACGCGAAATCGTAATTTTTACACTTATTTTTCTTTTATTTCTCAAGAAACTGAGATGTTGAATTTTAACTCTGAGTATCTCTATTGAGTCAAGCCTGTAATATGGCATATTTTATTTATTTCTTCTTTAGTTGATAGAAGATAAACATTGTGAAAGTGAGAGTAAAAGGTGAAAGATAGAGTAGCAATATTTTGAATATTTGAGCCGATGACTGCATCGATGGCTTGAAAGCAAGTGCGCATTTAGGCAAGCACTCTAGAGTCTAGACAGCTGACAGAGGAAACGACATATCAAATCGTTTTGAGAATTACCGATCAATACCGTTTAAAACGGCGTCGAGACCAATCTCTAATCAGATGCCTTCTCACGTGCACACTAAGTTTTCGCGTCTCCCGCGCGTTCAGGATGTTCACGTTCCCTCCCATATCCAATTGACTGCTGGACCAATCCTTACCATTAAAAATATAATATTTACAGACCAGCAGCGAGGAACCTCTTCGTTAGAGAGTGGTCATCGTCTTGGCCACCCACATCTACAATTACGAGAC
>JAABUH010001037.1_pt1 | contig 34149 bp, 46 predicted proteins | sample 5559121 | NCBI WGS metagenome assembly JAABUH01 (sample SAMN10711871, study PRJNA513364) | rock metagenome | isolation source: Antarctica rocks | place: Antarctica: Victoria Land, Battleship Promontory nord | collected 2015-12-28
GCTGAGCTTGTGTGCCGAGTCTCTGCAGAACCACGACCGGTAGCTGCTCGAGTGGTCGAGTCCGGGCTGACTTGCGCTTTTGTAAGGCATGATGGAAACCGGCGGTACATTGCTGAAGCTGCCGGCAACATCGGAAGAACTTTGAGCAGATTTGCGTCCACCTGTCAGGTGCTACAACTTCCTGCTGCAACTTCCCAGCTGCATTAGTCATGAGTGCAATCACATGCACGAGAAGAAGTACAACTTAGGACATTTCCAACAGTGTCTCTAACTTCACCCCAGCTTGTACATGACATGTTTTACTCCGTCCCATTTTAAATCCGTGACGGAATAAAACAAACTCTGTACATGACATGTTTGTGACGAAGCAATCGATATATATATTTGCATTACTGACTACTGACCTTAGGGTTTTCTCTGCAGTATGTCAGGATATGTTCATAAGCATGTAGGGTAAGTGTGTGAGTAATGCTTACAAAAGGCCCTCTAATAGTAAGCAATGTTTCAAAGTTTGAAATCACAGGTGCATTCTGTCAAGCAAAAACCTTCCTAATTAGCCAACCTAATTCAGTGTACCATGCTAATTGGCTAATTCAGTACTTTCGCTGTAGTTAATTCGTTATTACTAATGTACTATATTCTCTAAAAAGCCTTAAAAAGTATAGCACGGTAGAATGGAAAATCTGAAAGGAGTTTTGCGAGGCTTGGTACAGGCTGACTGGACCCCACCCACGCACACACCTACCTGCTTGCCCTTAAACGTTGGCCACCCTAGTGAGGTTTGCTGGATTATGTCAGATAATCTGCTGATCATGACTAAACTCTATCAAAATCCAGAAAATTTCAGAAGCGTGTTCTGCAGCCCTAGAGCTGCAGAACTCTGCACACAGACTTCTATTCTTCTTCTGCATGCAGACCCTACAGGCATCTGGAGCAGACCCTACAGTGATCTGGGCTTGACCTACAGACCATGTAGGACTGATGCTACAATGATCTAAGGCAGATCCTGCAGAGTCTGGGCCAGAAGTCTACAGAAATCATTACAGAGATAATCTGCAATATGTCACAGTTGAGTAATGGTGACAAAACTCTACTTTTTTCTGCACACAGAGTACTGCAGCTCTGTGAAACCTTGACAAAACACTGTATTTTCTATAAATAATGGCTACGGCGTACGAAAATCTCGTAAAGCACCTGAAATTAGCGATACGGCAGATGGAACAATAAAATCAAATGGAAACTGAGATCGATGAAGACGAAGTGTGTGAACTCATGACAAAGCTGTCCGATTTACTAATAGAACTTCTCGCATAGGGATGCCGGATTTCATGCAGGGATCAGAGATCGTTGCGGCCCTAAAGGGGATAGTAAACACGACTTCGCTAAATACCCTAAGAACAGCAGCCTTCTAGACATCATTAACTTGTGTCTCTTCACTCCGCAATACCAATTGAATGCCTAACATCGTTCCTACTACATCATACGGTTGGGTTGTGTCAGATCTGAAAGACGTGGCTAGCGATCTACAGAGTATCCAGAGTTATTCAGACGAAAACATTTCAGAAGTGGAGGCAGCGCTAGCCCATTACTATCTGAAGCAGGTGCTACAAGCGTTGATCTTGGCTACCAGAATAGGCAGACGCGGATGGTCCTCCCTCTCCCCACAGATGCAGTCATTGATTATCTCAGCATGACCCACAGAAACATCTACAGACTCCCCATCACCCCAGACCAGCGCTGCATAATAAAGAAGTATCTGAGGCTCATTGAGACAGAGATTCAGCACACGCGCGGCCACGTCAGTGGCTGCGTGAAGGGAAATTGACTACATTGAAATGTGCTTACAACGGCTGGTCCGCTGTCCTTGCTGCATTTCAGGCCTTTCTGACCAGCTGTATCGGCAGAAATGGTTGCCAGAGGCTCAAGGCATCAGCGACAGCTGAAGCGACCGCAAACAGGCTGATCACAAATTGGTTTCAAAGCACGCGCGGCGCTCCGTCGATTATGATTTCGGTTCCCGCCCCCCCCTTCCACGCGTAGCTCCGTGAATTTTTGCTCAGCGTTTTGCCGAAATAATATAATTATATGCGCGGCGAATTTGAGCTAGTACGGTACCTTAGCACAGCCACTTGTACAGCACACCTACCAGGACGTCTTCAAGTCGTGTCCTGCAACCGCGAGTTGAAATGCGCCCAGGGGTGAAAGTAGGGCGGTTGTGCCAATGTACCGCGGAATCCAGCAGGTTTGTTCAGCTTTCTGTGCAGTCCCTTTGTTACCTACGCCTTTCTACAAGCACAAAGGATGTCACTTCAGGCAATATTAACATTAATGGCCAGCAGACAATGACAACTGGCACGGGGCAAACTTCTTCCATCCTCGTTTCTGACAGAACTAGAAAAGTAATTAAATGGCAAACAAGACGCGAAACCGGCTTAAAGTGCAAAAGGCAACCAAACGGCAGGCCAAAAATACCAATTATACGCCTGCAGTACGCGTATTGCTACTACAGTGCAGCGACAGGGCGTATACGTATTCGTAGTGTCAATCGATCATGCTGGTAGCTGCACCTGTGCAGCTAGCCAGGCCTTCCAAATCTGCAATCACTGCTGGTCAAGAGTGTCTACCTAGCCTAGATCACAGTCTAAATGTCAGGACACACTACTCTAGACATCTGCAGCATATGCATTCGACCAGACGACCACTGCAGATGCGTGCGGTGAAATCGCGGTATTTTACTGTCAAGTTTCTGATGGCTCCTGACTTGCTGCACTATGCAAATGGAGCCCTGGCTTGAGTCTTGACCAGTGACATGGTTTAGACGATGCCACCATGCGCCTGTTGGGAGCAGCTACTGTCAGTGGGTGCTTTCCTAGCAGATGTGCGACCTTGGCCACGCAGGCCACTGCAGGTATCCTGTTACAGCAGAAATATACATAGCTTGAAACACCACAGCACAGGGTATCTTGATCGCAAGCCATCTGTTTTTCCTGAAGCCAAGCAGACCAACAAGGAGCTCAGCTACATCACTCACCCCACACCCCCTGCCTGAAGCTTCTTGTAGAAACAAAAGATCAAACAATTTGAGATGCTGCTCAACTGCCCATCAAGTGATAGCACTCGCAGCAATCGCTGTACAGAGGACATCGGGTCAATCCAAATCATGCATGGTTGCCAGTCATGAAGCTTACATTCTGGGTGAGCAAGCACACAGCAGGTTGCAACCACGGCTCAGCTTGTCAACAAGACAATTCCCGTGCTTCAGAAGCGCAACATTGCCGTTGGCGCTTGCCAGTATGGCATGCCCACCAAGTTTGTGTGTGGAGTTGTCAGCAGCTTAGCAGCACAAGCAATGACAGTGCTGCAGCTGAGAGCAGCAATGTTGCAGCCAAAGGCAGTCAGAATTTAGCAGTCAAATTGTCATCTGGTCAAGCTAAGGTGCACTTCATTTATGAGCCAGCAATACAGCCCAACTGTTGTTTCCGGAAGGTATTACGTGACCATGGTGCCAGACCCCTTCCAGAATCAGCATTCCAAAAGCAGCGTTTTGTTGCAATAGTGCTCTTGCCTAGGAGGTTGGCTGCAAGTATGACACATGTGAGATGACTTGAGATGCTTCTGCAGTCATGTCACGGTTATCACAGAAAGCAGTGCTTGTGACTTTCTGCCTATCATACCCAGACAAATTGATTGCATCATGCATCACAAAGGCTGCACACAGCATAGCAAGACTGGTCCTAACTCATTCCTCAAGATTTATGTGTTTGTTCAGGCAAGCCAGAGGACAAAGTGCGCTACTGGCAACAGCTGGTTTGCACCATGAGAGATGCTGTGTTAGTGATGCTGGTGGCAAGCTCATTTGCAAGACCACTTACCTGGTTGACCATCGAGTCATCTGGAAGAGCAGTGTCAGGTGCCTTCAAGCTGAAGATATGGCCACCCTGACGGCAAACGATAATGACGCTGCAGCTTTTGATGGTCTTGATGCAGCAGTGGTTACAGCTGCAGTGCACAGCACACAGACTGCAGGTGCCCCAGCAGCATGAGCAGATTTCTGAAACAAATCTGCCATTTGCTCCATCAGCCCTTGCAGAGTCTGCCCCTGTCCTGCACACACATGACTGAGGCTCATTTAGCCGCTGCTGTTCTGACCAGTTACAAGAACAGCATGAAGTTGCTCTTGCATGCCCTTGTCACAGACCACATTGTCAAGCAGATGGCAGTTTGTCCATCACAAACTACCGCAGCTGCGCTTCGAAAGGTGATCAGATCTCCATTAGGCAGGACCTTCCTTAAGGGAACATGGCTCAGCAGTGCAGCACAGAACGTGGTAAACAAGCCAGTTGCCAGTGTTATACAGTGCTGTCATATTCAAAGGGCAGTATACCAGATATACCAGATACAGATAGCTGTCCTTGAACGAGCGCAAAGTGGACTGTAGACAGCAAGGCACATGCAGCATGGCAGGATTAACAGCAGCAGCAACTATCTGAACCAGCAGAGATACCATCAACTCATGCATATTCTGCACAAGCCCCAAAAGTTGTGTCCCTGTGGTAGTGCTGCTGCTTCTGTTGGTGTATTGTTGCTGCTGACTTGAGCTACAAGTTCTACATCAAAATGCCAGGCGCAAATATCTGTGTTCTACAGGCCGTCATTGTCGTTATTTTAGCCTCACCAGCATGGTTTCCAACAGACACACACACACTGTGACACCAAAAATGTACTGTTGGATTTCAAAAATTGGAATCATTTCTGGTTCCACGCAGAGACACTGCGACTGCCGCTTCGCAAGATATCTCATGCAATCGCACGCGTCTTGGCCCAACTATATGGGGAACAGTTTGTCTTTGTCTGGAAGCATATCACAGTCTACCGAGACCACTCGTTGTCTGTTGATCTCGCTCTTGCACGCTTCTCTTGCCGGACCGAGCCTTGACTGGTAGACGTTGCTGTCTTCCTTATGGTCAAGCGCAAGATGGCGCAGCAACCACAAGAGCTGAGCCGTTTGCACGGCGCAATATCGAAAGGTGACCTGGATGCTGTGAAGGAGTACGAAAAGTAAAACTGCAGATCGAGAGGCTTTATCAGGCAAGCCTTCACTTCTTTGGAAGCTGATGTCTGGCTGCCATGAATCCGTCCAAACACGACTGCTATTTGCAAAAGATTACCAAACTGTAAGCTTGCCTCACAGGCTCAAACTCCTTTGATGCACGCCTGTTGTCAAGGCAATCTCGAAATTGTAACAGAGCTTGTCACGGCTGGGGCTGATCTTGAAGCAGTAAGATGTGAATTTTGCATATGTGATGTTTTGTAGCATGCTGACTCTCATGCTGCAAGCTGTGCTGTTGAAGAGGCTTTGCCTAGTTAAAGCCTCATTTGTGCCCTTGACTGTGTCCCATATACATTCCTAGCATGTCACCCATCTGGCATGGTGACACACTGCAGGCAAGCCACATTGACGAGTGTATATCCAGCGTTCTTGATTCGCAGCGTGAGGTGACATCCAACACTTTGCCTGCAAATGTATCTAGCCAGAACAACTTGAGGCCTGCATCACTGCAGATGACTGCAAAACTTAGAAATGATTCTTGCCTTGTTGAATAGTAAACGAGGTACATTTGCAGGGTTGGACGCCTGTGATGTTTGCATGTCGTAAGGGTGCCTTTGCTATAGCACAATACCTGATTGCTCAGGGAGCAAACGTTTCAGCGGCAAGTCAGGTATGCTTCGTGCACATAGGATGACATTGTCATTGCATGCCCTCAGCAGCTGAAGCTCTGCAGAATTACATGAGTCTGCATGTCAGCAATTGCAAACAGTGCAACTTTACCTGTAAGCATGGTCCACACTGTCAAAAGGGACCCCAAAGCTTGATTTGAATGAGTTGTGATGTTTGCTTGCACTCAGTCTGTAGATATGACTGATGGGGGCTGCTGTGCAGTATGATGCATACACTCCGCTGATTTGCGCCTGCAAGGAAGGACATACAGATGTTGCACAGCTCTTGCTGTCCCATTCGGCTGACGTTGAGGCTTTCAGCTGCAGGGTTTGTACTCAGACTGCAACTTGCATTGACCTTCACTTTGTCGTGTTTGTCTGCACATCTGAACAATATGGAAGCACTGCAACAGCAGCTCTCTGGTAATGTCCCTTTGGTGACCTGAAAGTCTTGTGCAGGATCATAATGCTTTGATGTATGCCTCTATGCAAGGACACTCAGAGACTGTCAAAGTTCTGCTACAAGCGGGGGCAGCTTTGTCTGCGTATTCACGGAGTTCTTCAGTAAGCTTTACATGCCTCAGCAAATATCATCTGTATATTGGGCAATGTGTCATGTGTTGTTAGACCTGTCGTGACAGAGGCCTCCAGAAGGGGCTTCTCCCTTTGGTCATTGCCATGAATGCATACAGCAGCTTGCATACGACATGATGTTGATAGTGCTGCAACTTGTTTAATGCTCCTCTCTTGAGTGTCTTGCTAGTTGTGTGTGACTGACTCTGAAGCTCAGTATATTCTGCAATGTGGCAGACTGCTTTGATCTCTGCACAACAAGGGCAAGCATATGTGCAGGGTTGGACTGCCCTGATGTACGCATGTGGCAGAGGCCATATCGAGACAGCAAAAGTCCTCTTAGCTCATGGTGCCAACGCCTCTGAGCGAAGTTCTGTGCGCTACAATAAGCCTGAAGAGGTATGTGGCTGGTAACAGCTCGTGGCTTGCCTGTGACACTGTATTGCGCTAGACACTCACACCTTGTATGACACTGCTTTAGGTAAATTTCTAGCAGCCTATGTATGCAACGCAGTAATGGTGTGCTTGCAGACTGAGACTCCCATGTTGCGTGCTTGTGCTTCGGGTCATTCCAAGATAGTCATGCTTCTGCTGACCATGGGAGCTGACTGCAATGCTACAGGAGGTTGGCAGGTGAGCTGTGTGTCTTGCAGCTTAACCTTTTCCTGTCCTGCTTCTGCCATGGTATGTCTTTGCTGCTGAGCATGTTGTCATGCTTGAGAATATACTTGACAATGTCCAGTGAGCATACACAACAGTACAGCCAGATACCGAGCTTATATCCTGGGCATTTTTGACACAATGTCACACTCATGGCAGCAGGTGTTTGTTGGCATTGCAACAAGTTGGTATACAGCATAGCTTGGTAACAGCTGAATGTCTATGCAGGAGTATTCGCCTTTGATGATTGCATGTGACAAAGGGCATGTTCAGCTGGCAACACTGCTGTTATCAGTTGTGTCAGATGTCCAAGCCACATCTGCCAAAGACGTACAATTTCGAAACACCTGTGCTTGTTATGTGTACATAAAACGCTTGACAATTTTTTGCCTGTGTTTGAGTTCTTGAGCAAATTGATCGTCCACCCCCCTCTGATGCTGCATTTTCCTAGGCCATATTTGCTTTGCATGTGTACTGCAGTTTCAAGACACAGCTATGGCTGTTGCTTTTGCCTGCTTTTGCAGCATGCAAGACTGTCAGAATCATCTAATTTTGAACCTGAGTCATGTGTTTTATTGCGATAGGGCAGAAGTGCATTCATCACTGCGTGCTCTCGCGGCAACCTTCAGCTGGCTGAACTGCTGCTACTCCATGGTGCTGATGTAGCCAGCTTTACGAGTTATGGCCATAACAAGATAAATGTGAGCCCTTGTTAGCAGTGCTGCTTTGCGTTATGCTTAGCATCAATTTCGTTTGCCAATATCATTTCATAGGCTTTGCATGCTGGATGTGCATTCAGCAACGTTTGTGCCTTATGTTGTGGCTGCACTTTGCCATCTTGACTCTGCTCATGTCAATCCAGGGTGACCTACGGTACGTGGACAACAAACAAACTCCCCTGTTGGCGGCTTCCCAAGCGGGCTCATTGCCTGTTGTCAAGATGTTATTGTCCAAAGGGGCGGCAATTCATGATACAGATGAGAAGGCGAGTTCTTTTGCTGTACTTGGGATGTATGTCTATCAACACTGTTGGAGCAAAGTTCGAAATTGTACAAGCAGAAAGCATGGTAGTGTTCTTGAGTCAATCTGCTCATGCTGCTGATCCAGCGTTTAGTCACGCGCTCGTTAACGCTTAACATAAGTACATTGTTCATGTTGAACGCATCACAGGGCAGGACCACTTGCACCTTGTTGTATGCACCTTGGCTGGCGCATGAGTTCTGCTCTGTAGTTCAGCCTTTGACAGCCAAATTTAAAGATGTGCCAAGTTGCTGATCACTATCAAACTGGCCAGAACTTTTGCTCAGTATCGCTGCTGCGCAATGGACGGCCAAGTGTCAGCATGTGCCTTCTGCATCAGCTGCTGATCACTATCAAACTGAAGGTGTGGGGAATTGGACTTGCAGGGATGGACACCACTCATGCTTGCATGTTGCAGTGGCTCTGTTGAAGTTGTGAGGGCATTGCTTGAGGCAGGAGCTGACATCTCAGCTTTCAATCTGGTAATGATCCCTGTTGTAGATTATAAGAATCGTATCACACACGGAACCTGCTGCTGTGCACGTCCCCCAACACTTCGCGCTACCAATGCCTGTGTGACTGCCTCCGAGGCGGCTGGTGTAATGCTCTTAAGCAAATTGGCTTTGTCACTGTCATGGGCATCTCTGTCTGCTACCTCATCACTGGGAACCAGGAGTGCCATGTCTCAAACGCAAGGGTTGCACCAATCCTACCTGGTTTCTGACACAAACAGATAGCTATGAAGTTGCTTGAGTTGGGTTTCTTCATGATACGGATTAGAAGGTGAGCCCCTTTGCTGTAGTCTGGATGTACGTCCATCAATAAGTTTGGAGCAAAGTCTCAAGCTGTAGAAGCAGAAACCATGGTACTGCTCCTGAGTCAATCAGCTCATGCTGCTGATCCAGCAGTTTGTCAGGCGCTCATCAATCCCTGACATAAGTATATTGGTCATGGTGAGCGCAATGCAGGGCATGGCAACTACAGCTTCTTGTGTGATATTTGCTCCATGTGTGAAGTTTACTCTATCCAGTCACCGCTTAGCGTTTGACGGCCACACGTCAGCATGTGCCAAGTTGGTCAGACTGGTCACAAACTTTGCCTTGTTGTATTGCTGCTCAGCGTCCGACAACTAAGTGTCAGCATGTGGCTTCCGCATCAACTGCTGATGGTTATGTAACTCAAGGTGGGGAACTGAACTTGCAGGGATGCACTCCACTGATGCTTGCATGTAGCAAGGGCCATGGTGAAGTTGTGAAGGCGTTGCTTGTGGCAGGAGCTGACACCTCAGCTTCCAACCCGGTAATGTTCCTGTTGTATTGGTTAGCACCACATCAATACCTAGCAGCAGATTCGGCACGTCTCTGCATAGTTTGCATTGTCAATGCCTGTGCCACTGCACCTGAGCCCTCGAGGTGGCTGTTGTAATGCTCTTGAGCAAATTGGCTTTGGCAGCGTCATGGGCATCTCCGTCTGCAACACCTTACCGGCATCCAAGTGTGCCATGTCTTGACCGCAAGGGTCGTACCAATCCTATCAGATTTGAGACAATGTCTTGTTTGCGTATGTTGCATGCAGTTGATGCACTTGAATGTACTATTTTGCTACATGATCAGTGTAAAACTTGCTGGGCAGCGCTTGCTGCTGTTTGCTCTTGACAGGGTACTGAAATGCCTGGAATGTTGCTGATAGGATGGAGAGACGCCTATGCTGATGGCATGCAAAGCCAAGAGTCCCAAAGCTGTTGAAGCACTGTTACAAGCCAGAGCTGACTTGAGGCCAGATGCAAATGTAACAGATCTTGCCCATAAGTTTGATATGTGTCCTTGCATGCTCTGTTTTTGGTTGCAAAGTCACAATCTGTTATGTCAGATGCTTAATATACATGCTGCATGCCTTGCTAGCTACAATGTTGTCAACACCTTGAGCCACCAAAATTGCACAAGCTAGTCGCCGGCAGCACTTCTCCATGGTGTTGATGCGGCACACAAGGTTTTGACAGATATGTGTAATGCCACTTGTACACAGCTGCGTCCAGAAAGCCAATCTTTCATGCAGTTTATTGTGCAGCTTGGTATCTGATGGTATCTACAAAGCTTGCGTGGTGCAGGGGTACACCCCCTTGATGTGGGCTTGTCATTATGACTCTTCAGAGACTGCTACCTTGTTGTTATCTGATGCTCGCAGCAAAGCGCAGTTGAACAACCGTGTCATACATGGCAGAGGTGACTATCACTCAGCACCAGGCAAGACGGTATGCCACACATAATCACACTACAAGCTTTTGATCTTGCAAACCAGGCTTTGAGTTGTAAGGGTGCATGGTTCAGGTACCCACTGGTGGTACGACTTGCAACCAGCATAACGAAGCTTGACATTGCAGTGCATGCTACCTTGCACTAGATGCAACATACAAAACCATACCTTATTTTGCATCTGTTCTGCAATTGCGCCCACAAGACAGATATGACAGTGTTGCTGTGTCCTCAGCATGTCATGTACACTTAATCTATTAAAGGTTGCGTGCTGCTTGTCCAGCTGAAAGTCCTCACAGTGTGGATATAACTGCAGGGTGATTCGGGATTGATGTTGGCATGCAGAAACGGCCATGCCAATGTGTGTGGACTTCTCCTCTCTGCTGGGGCTGATGTTGATTTTGATGATGACAAAGTAACCTACGACACGAAGTTGCACCTTGTTGCTTTGCGATTTTTGCATAAACCCCCATCATTATGTCTTTGTCTCAGCATAGATAGTTGACAATGCAGCGATTTCACAAAGATGACATGATGAGTGCTTGCATCAAAGCGTGGGCTTGGGCAAACCTTGTAGGCTGTGCTTTTCACTCTCTCTCTCTCTCACCTCAGATATGAGATGTGTCTGCACCCGTGGTGTCGAGAGTCATGTTATGTTGTTGCGACAGGGTGACACAGCTCTTCTCATCTCAGTCAAAGAGCACATGATTGCAACAATTACCATAATCAAGCTGCTGCTATTGGAGAGACCACTTTTGTGCCACACACCCCAGGTGGATTTTGTAGCTTATTGGACTTTCTGTGACACTTTCATAGTGTCAACTCCATCTCTGCGCTTCTTTGATCAAAGTTGATGTGACATAGGACACCTTGTGCATTGTCTTGCTTGGTTGCAGGCTTTGCAGGCTTTAGCGCATGCTTGTGCTGCCGAGAAAGAAGAGGCAGTCCGAGTGCTCCTGGATGCAGGCGTTCCTGCGGTAGTCACCATAGTTGTGATGTGTGGCTTTGCGTTGAGACCGAGTGCACGTGCGTAACTGCTTTCATAGCATGCTTGTTATTAACTCCCCTGTGCAAACTATCTTTCCTTTGACTGCACTGCATGAGTTCATTGTCAGCATACCTGATGAGTGGTGTGACTGGAGATGTATGTTGCAGGAACAAAGTTGCTTTTTGGATGCATGCCGCTTATGTCATTTGGACATCGTCCAGACAATGTTGGCCAAAGGCGCAGACAGTTGTGCAAGCAGTTCGGCGGTAAGTTCTATGCTATATCAAGACCACTTTCTTGGCCAAGCGGTCAATGTTTGTGGCAACTGCACTCATACCTGATCCTGTTAGGACTGCTGATAAGCTATCAAGATGAGCACGCCCAGTCCCTTCTTGTTGCTACATTTCTGTGAAAGGCATCAAGAGACAGACTGCAGCATTGATATACAGGGCGAAACCGCTTTAATGCAAGCATGTGACAGCTCCTCTTGCAGTCCATATGCTTATTGCACACACCTGTCAGGGGTGGTGGAAGCTCTTCTGGCTTCTGGTGCTTCTGTGGATGCCAGAGATGCAAAGGTCAGACAATGCGCAACTGTTATTGGTTTGCACAATGTTGTCTACCTAGCAAGCTGGTCAGATTCAGCTTGCAGACATCAATGAGATATTGGACATGCATACCGAGCTTCCATGGATGCGTCTTGAACTGTTTCAGCTTGATAGTCTGCTCTCGTGCTTGTCAAGTCATACTGCATATACACGCAGTCTGATGAGGTGACTGTGTGACCACTGGATCACCATTGGACGCTTGGCATGAATCTCAAGTCTGTCTGGCAGTAGTTTTCAAGCTTGCCTGATCCTGCTAAATGACAACCCTGCCATTGTGCTGGTAAGCTGCTCAAACAGATAGAAGCATTGGCATCATCCCCAAAGGAGCGACTTACAATAAAATTGGGTCCCTACCACTTACAGCCAGGTGCCAAGCAGGGAACACGGTTCTGATGTAGGGCCTTGACACCTGTGCATTCAATTTGCAAGGGCATGGATGGATTGACTGGTGGTATAGCACTGATTCCTGCAGGGTTGCACTGCTTTGATGTATGTGTGCCGCCAGCATGGGGGGCCCATTGAAATTGTACAAGCCCTTTTGACTGGAGGATCTGATATCAATGCCAGAGACAACCAGGTAGAGCTCAACAACACACACGTGGACCTGCATCCAACAGTCTCAATAGCTCTTAAGTAACACATGCTGTTGCACATGCAAAGGTAGTCATTGTGTATGAAGCCAAACTCCTGCGAATGAGGACATTGTCTCATTCATTTCTTCGTTCATTTTCTTGTAAAGTGTTTTTGTTCACTGTCTCTTGTTTCTCTTTTTCACTCTCTTGTGCAGCATCCTTTGGTGTCTGAGTGGCCGGCTGCTTCCAGGAAAGCGCTTGCATACTGTAAGCACATCCTTCTGCGATCATATGACACCTTGGTTGAGTGGCGTGTAGTTGATTCTGCATGGTCAACTCAGGACACAGTTTTATGTTTACGTTCGCAGCCGGACTGATGCCTTTGCACAGGGAAACACGGCCATGTTACATGCTTGTAGATATGATAACCATGAGCTGTTGGAATTCTTGCTCTCAAAAGGAGCAGATGCTACTGTGACTAACCATCAGGTACATTCTTACACATTGCTTGAATCAACACAAAAGGCAAGTCTAGCATACTTCTTTGGCACATGTATGTGGGGGGAACCTGGGCTCTCAGTATTCCTTCATACTTTGGCTGTCACAACCCTTTCTTGCTGCACATCACAAGGCATAATTTTCCATTCGTTGCATTACAAGTATCATCAAGAGCTGACTGCAACATATAGCCATGTGCACCATATTATGTCGGGCAAGGCTGCATGAAGCAAATGTTCTGGCTGGACACCTCATTGTACCAAGATGCGCAACCGTCTCTGAGCTATACAAACAACAAACCTCTCAAGACTTTGCTTGTGCAGGGCTGTACCAGCATGATGTACATCTGTCAAAGCCACGACTCTTTTGCTTGCCATGTGCTAGCACAGCTTCTTTCTGCCGGCTGTGATGTCACTGCAGAAGACAACCAGGTATGCTCACTGTATGTATGTCACGAAACACAGGCTGCCACCACTGCATGCTTTTAAAACATTCACATATGTACGGCTACCACCTGGTAGCTTCTACTCACAGCAATATGCGCTCACATGGTTTCTAATGTTTGACCCTGACATCTGCAACCAATATGCTCTTGAACGCTTACACTAACAAAAGGTTGGTTGGGCATGTGCCAAGATGTGCACAAACAAGACTGCACAAAACACTAGGTATGCACGTCTGATTGCAGATGCAACAGAAACCATAATACTGCATGCACAGCAGCCCCCTCTGGCGGGGCTTTGGTAGTGCACCTGCTGACAGTTGCAAGTCTGCAGCCGGCTTGCAGATGTGCTACTAGTAGTACATCTATGCTACAGGAAGGCACCTGTCCTGAGTATGTGTGCTGTGCAGGGTAACACTGCACTTGTGTACGCTTGTACACACGGGCGTTCAGAGGCTGTAAAGTTCCTGCTTTCCAAGGGTGCGGGTACAGTTTTCAAGACTGAGAAGGTTGGTCTGCAGATGCTTCAGCATATCGCGTGCAAGTTGTTGATTACCCTCACAGTTCAAGCACAATTAATCTGCTGGGGCATATAGCTACGTTGGCATAGCTGAGGTGGTGGGGCTACTGCCTGATTTTGTCAAATTTAGCCATGCTTGCTGCCATTTCTAAGCCTCAGAGCAATTCAGGTGCTGTTAGCAGATTCTGATGTTGTCTGATACTAAGGTCATAGAATTGACGTTATATATTGTTGCAGACATGAGGTGATATGCAGGGAGAAGGCCTTTTGCAGCGAGCTGTGGCTTCTCGGAGCACAAGCAGCGATCATGAGCGTGCTGCAACTGACCTGGAAGATTACATCAAGGCAAGTGTTTGCATTTGCAGATGACAAAAATTGGCTGACCATGTCTATTGCATTCATTTGAATGGTTTCACATATGTTGTGGGCAAGCAGGATGACCTGCATCTCAGATCCAAGTGTTCAGCATTGTCAAAATTGAATTCAAGTTGGCCAGCTGTAGACCATATTCTGCTGCCCCATGTTATTGCAACTTCTTATGTCTTGACAAAGAACAGACTACACGCTGTGCCCGTTTCAAACTGTATGACAAACTGTCTGAGTATGCACAACAATTGAGGCAGGCAATACAACATACTTGACCAGTGTTGTGATTCTACTGCTAGCACGCTAGCAAACACACCCGTGTTGTACCAGCACATTACCATGTCCAGGAATGCTGCAGGAGAGGCAAAGCCTAGTATGGACTATCGATCAAGATGGCTTCACAGAGGAACAACTATTGGCAGCAACAGTCTCTCTTGTGGCTGGTGGGGCAGACATTGACGGCACCTTGCAGCATACATCTACCCCGGTGATGGCAATGACCTGTTCTTTTTTATTGCCTATGCTCTTACGATCCACAACAGCCATTCACTGTTCCCAGTATAGAAGCCTTTCTCACTGGAGAAGCAAATTGTTTTTAGCTTTTTGTCTCTCAGTAGTAAAGAGGTGGTGTGCATTGCGCAGTTGTAAGCAAGTGCAACAGATGATGCTTTCTGTGACAACTTCTGACTTACCATCCCTGTTGCTGGGTGCAGTCTGACCATATCAAACTCGTTTTAGACACAGATTGTTCACATACAGGGCTACACCGCACTCATGTGTGCTGCTAAGCACAACTATGTCAAGATTGCTGAGTGGCTCCTGTCACATGTTGCTAACCCAGAGCTTAGAGCTCATGATGTAAGCATTTTCTATTTTGTTCTTGCTCTGCAACAGAAAAAGCCGACATAGCAAATGCTCTGTTTGAAGGTTGTCCATACCGTCAACTCATGCTCCACTTGCCTGTTCCTGTGGGGTTGCAGCAGCTGCACTTAACTTGCCCGCACATGCAGTATGATGAACGCGAGGCAGAAGTACTGCATTAGCAAGTACTACAGTGTACGCAAGCACCCCTTCCTGGGACCCCCTCCACTCCCCCTCCCTTCGGCCTGTTGCAAGATAGGGTCCATCATTTCAAAATATGGACATGCAAGGCGTGCCGCCAGGTTTAATGCATGTCTGTTGATGTGCTCAGCAATATAGGCTTGCACAATAATAACATTCAGCTTTGGCAGGTTACCAATCTTTTTTTGGACTGCCTTGTACCCTAGATGTGCATATGTGCAGGGCAGAACGGCTTTGATGGAGGCTGCTGATAATTACAACTCTGCTTTTATGGTCAACCTCCTGGTTAATGGCGTTAGTGGCGGTTCTGGACAAGATGCCGCCCACATAGCAGCTTATGTCAACGTCGTTGACAATCAAGTGAGCCTTTGCAGCCTGCAACAGCTTGTCTGGCACATGTGAAGTCAGCTACATTGCATGCTACAATGGGTTTTTGAGACTTGTAGCACTTGTTGTGTTAACTTGCTTTTTCACAGCTGCTCCTTGCATTCACTTGTGACGGCTGCAATCTGAGTGCAACACCACAAGAAGTCTCATTCAAGCGCTACAGAGCACATGTTTGTGCAGAAGTTCTGCTACCTTTCCCTGCATTCTTGGGTGATTCTTGCACAATTAAGGTGCTCATTTTCAGTCTGTACATTTCGACCATTTGCTTACTGCAAGATTGCAGAACAGCCAAAGTCATTGATTTCTCTGTTGGGCTACACTGCCTTGCATTCTGCTTGGTACACTGAGGAGTCTGTCCGTATCTTGCTACGCGCAGGCGCTGATGCATCCGCCAGTGCCAGGCAGAGGGGTGAGTTTCTGTGCATTATGCTCAAGCATGCAAACAGAATCAACTTGCCTGCCATTCTGTACGCACACTCCCTGCAATGAACTGTTCCCCTCATTAAGTACATTTTTCATGGTGTCATGTTGAATGTGGGTGCCATGCCAAGCACTGCAACTGTGACTGTGTCAGCAACCGCATCAAAATGTCATAAGTAAGTGGCAAGCTCCTTGTAGACGCAACTTGTCACATTACTGTCCATGCATGTACCACAGATTGATCATGTCACTTGAAAATGTTGCATGCATACCACTGAAGATGGCATGCTTAACGAATGTTCTGATTTGCAGGTGGACACGCCCCTTATGGAGGCATGTTATCACTCTGGAAATGTTGAGGTTGTCAAGCTCCTGCTTGCGGCCAGTGAAACTCACATCACTATTGCATCAGCTGGTAGTCTTGCATGCAGACAAGCTTGCCTGAAGCAGAGGAGTACAGAGGTGTGGTAATGCACATGCACTGCAGTATGCGTGCTTCATTGCAAAGCACATTCATGTTGTTTTCTGCCATTTTCAGAACATTGACTATTAGAGTCTACTGCAGCATCTATGTACGTCCTGCTGATATGTCTGGTGGCTTTACTGATGACGTTGAGCTAGAATTCTGTCTGATGTACGCACAAGCCTTCTGCCACTGGCAGGGAAGTCCGGCTGCAGACCAATGTCGCAGAAGCCATGAAGACATACAGCAAAGCTATTGCACAGTTACCTGACATGACCTTATTGCAGAGCCAATTATATAGGTATTCCTTGAGGGGCTGCTTCAGCTGCAAACAATGAGCCAAAGGCACTCATGCATTATGACCTATGCGGCCAGCAGGCAGCTTACTTTGCACCGCTGTGCACTGCAGGGATGGTCTTGTCTGATGGCAGCTATTTACTTTGGGCACCAAGAAGTCGTCCAGTTTCTGCTATGCAACGGCGCAGACATTTTAGACAGAGACGATGAGGTAGCTCATGAACTCCCTTGGCATCATTTTCTGACCATGCAAAATCATTGGCAAATTATTTCAGGAATCAAAAATCTTGCTGTTCATGCACACATTTTAGCCTCCTCATGAGGCTCTTCTTGTGTAGGCATCCATACTTGACTGCTGGCATCAACAATTCCGCTTGCTTGTATGTAGGGCCAAAGCGCTCTGACCTTGGCTGCAATCCATTGCAAAAGTGTCGTGTTGAATGACTGGTGGCATCAGCAGCAGGAGGAGGAGGAGGACGAGGAGGAAAAAAGCACTGGATTAAGTCAGCAAGAATCAGACTGCGTTGATGTGGCACCAGACAGATTCGATGCAGAGTCAGAGTCGCAGAAGGGTGCAAGGGGACAAACAGAGATTCAAAAGGGAGAGATCAGTGATGAGGAAGAGAGTGAAGAAGAAGAAGAGTGCAGTGCAGATGACGACCAGGAGGGCAGCCAGTCTGACAAAGACAACAATAGTCAAGAGGGGGGCCAGCAAGAGCATGACACACTGCATGAATGTCAAGATGATGATAACCATTGTGACCAATCTTTGCCTGTAAGCCCCACCAATTTGCATGCACGTTACACAGCAGAAAGTGCCCCCAAGAGTATTGTTGCTACAATCAGCAGATGTTCTCATTGGACAACTTGTCAATGTTATGGTGCATGGCTGCATGCAGACTGTGTACAGTACCTCAAGCTGCATTCTTTGCAGCGATTGTCATTGGTATTGTCAAGCCGTACATGATGCATGCACAATCTTACCCTGCACTGGAGCTGCACCTGGATGGTATGCAATCCACATTACATGCGTCGTATGTGTGTACAAACAAGCAAGCCACTATGTCCAATGTGGTCAAGGTTGCAGTGTTATCATTCTAGTCAAAACTGACCAAAATGTTGTGCAGGTGGGGTTGCGGATCACAAGGAACATGCGGCGCTGTCTTGACATTGTCAAGGTCCTGTTGGCTCACGAAATGAATGTCTCCATTCAAGACATTACGGTGTGTGCTGCCTCTTCAAAGCTAGGCATGTTGCTTAGGTGTTCAGCCTGTGTGTAGTTTTCACACACACACACAGAACTGCACTTGCATGCCTTGCACTGCCATTTTTTTTGACAAATATGTTGTCAATGCTTACACAGCTTGGGTTATGTTCAGCAGCTTGATACCTGCACGCCCATATGTGGTTCAGTCATACTGCCGCTTATACCTGCTTTGTCATCATGGCACGTACACGGACATATGTAACAACAACCCTGTCAGCTAATGTGCATCTTCTTGACACTCAGGGTTTCACAGCTGCCCCCTTGCCGCACACCCTTTAGTGGTGGAGCTGTTGACTAGCTTGGCAACCAATTACTACATTATGCTGCTCGGGGAGACAGGGTCTGGCAAGTCCACTCTGCTCAACATGTTTGTCAACTTCTTCCGAGGCTCGCCAGAGGGCAGAACCGCTCTTCCAGATGCCAAAGACATCCGAGCTGCGGTGCCCACAGCACACATTGCTGTCACTGAGCCTGAGGGAGCTGCTCACTCTGAGCGCAGCGCTACAGATCGTACGTTCCTGCCCTGTGAACAGCACCAACAGCAAATGACCACAATAATAAATTGAGTGGTAGATGCGCATGTCGTGTGAGCATGAAAATCCCTGCTTATAGTTTTGCTTGCACTATCTTGGCCGTGCAACAGCTCTGATTGCCACACACAGAGGTGCAGAAAGGTCATCATGCAGCATGCAGCATGCTGGAAAGGCATGGGACTGCTGTGCTTCTTGTTATGCAGACATATGCAGGGAGTGTGTCCACCAAAGCTGTGCATGTGTGCAGGTACCAGGTCTCAGTCCACCAGGTGTGTTCCATATATATTTGCTTACAAGGCAGCAGATGGCCGTGATGTCACTGTGCACATTGTGGATACCCCAGGACTCAGTGATACTGAAGGTATTGCGTTTAGACAAGTCGACTGTGCTGATTGCTACAACTGACAGAATTACAGCACATGTGATGCATTCATTACGCATCACAGGTGCTGATGATGAGCACTTGGACAATATTTTGGAAGCAGCTGGGAAGCTGCCTCAGATCAGTGCCATCATTCTGCTGGCAAACGGCTCTCAAGTCCGCAAGACAATGAGTATCAAGAATGTGTTCACTTTGCTGCGTGGGCATCTACCAGACGCTGTACTTGAGAACACACTGGCTGTTCTCACCAACTGCTCTGCCAGTACCAGGTAAATGTGGGTGCCATGCAGCGCAGCAAATGCAAGTCACTGCTTTATTGCCAGTCTGTGTACATGCAAATTTGTTTTGTTTGGATCAATCTCTCTTGAAGCAAATCCCCTGTTACAACAGGAATCTGGATCCTGAAATGCTACCGGTGAGGATCAAGCCTGACCATCTGTTTCACATGCAGAACTCAGCGTTCAGCTCTGATGCCGCCAGGTGAGCCTCTGACCAGCAACTACATGACATCATTGTTGCACTACAATGCATGCAGGTCATTCAAATGTCCACTGTTTGTAGATTTCATTTTGTCAAGCTTGTGCCCACCTTGAGTTTCAAACAAAGTCTTGAGAAGTGACAAAGCTTCAGGATCCCTTGCTTTGCCTGCTGTTGATGTATTTATGTGTTTCACAACAGCATGTAACAGGATCACTCCATGCAGGTGGGAGGATGCGGATGAAGAAGATATGCACAGCTTGCAAAGGTCATGGGTGGCCTCAATGCGAACTGTGCAGAAAGTGACAGACCTTGCCATTTCTTTGTCTGCTGTGTCAAGTGAAGGATTCCTGGTAAGAGGGCCAAGATCTGTTTGCCTGAGCTGGTGCATTGTTGCATGCATGACTGCATGAAGCGTCAACATAGGCATACACATAGGTATGTCATCCACCATGGCTTGCATGGCTACACGACAGCAAAGGTTGTGTATGTGTCCCCAAGGTCACCTTGATGGGACAAGCCGCCCTCCATGTTGCAAAGCACTGCAAGACTGATAGCTTGACGCTTTTCACAAGGGGCGCAAGGCAGATCCTAAAGGCAGTAATGTTAGAGGTGTCTGTATTGTACTTCTGTTGCTGGGTCTCTCTTGCAGCCCTGTCAAGTTGTGTGGCCACCTGTTCAGGATATGCGAAGGCTGCGAGATAGCATGAAGGCTAGCATGGCAACAACGCTCAGTGAGCTGCGCAACATGCAGCAGCTGCAAGATGTTCTGGAGCAAGCTCAGGTGAGCTCTGCCAGTTCATGGGCTGATACACATGAGGTTTGAGATTCAGGGCTTGACTCTTTCCAGGAACTGCATAAGCCAGTGGATGCTGTACCTGTATTTCACCTTTACAACCCATGCCTGTCCCTGTGCATACCATTGTCACAATGACATCGTTGTGAGATGCAATAAGCGAATTGCTTGTTTGCACAGGTTGTGAAGCAGGGGGCAGCAGAGAGCTCTGAGAGATACAAGAAATACACGCATGTCACTCAGATTGAGGAGACTGAGGTAGTGGATGCTTCACATTACAGCACCCTGTGCAGCACTTGCCGTGAGGTGTGCCATGAGCAGTGCCAACCAAATGAGACCACTGCTTCAGGTATGTTTGCTGCTGTGCTAAAGTGCCTGATTTGATTTCTCAGACAGTCTGTAAAAGAGGTATGTGTATACATTCACAATACATCAGTTTAATTCTGTATTGGTTCATTGGGCTGTCTCGAGCCAACACATGCAGTTTCTTGAAAGATGCATACACACATTATGCTGCAACCCAAAATTTCAACTGTTAGGCTCAGACGTGGCTGTCATGTTCTGCATGCATCAGTAACAGTGATCAGCAGCTGGACTTTTGTCTGTGTTCACTACTGCACCAGTTGACAAGTTGCAATTGCAGCATATGTGGGTATAGCATGAAGCTGAAACTGCAAGGGAAAGGGAAAGGCATCTGCATTGTTGTCGTCAAGCCGTGACAAATCATTGTCCTCTCCCGCTGAAAGAGGGTCAACATGACATGTGTTTCGAAATCTGCATTTCTGAGCTGTGATGATGTGCAGAAGTACAATCTTGACTCTAAGTATGCAAGCCCTGGCTTGTGGCAGTCTAGCAGTACATTGCTGAGCTGTTGAGCCATTGGATGAATTCTAGTGTTCAATTTGGCCCCCTGTGACTCAAAGCCAAAGTCACAGCATGTGCTTTGCTACCTTTGGCCAAATCACAAGTCATTCACACTTGCAAGGTACAAACTGCAGCCATGAACCTAGGCATTTACTGAGCTTGCTTTTTTCCCCTTTCCACCAAGTCAACAATGCAACAACATGTGCATTTAGGGAAAGATGGCGTTACTTGTAAGGCCCTTCAAGGCAAGGATCATTGCTGCACAGTATGCAAGGGCCGATGCAGTCCAAGCAGCCACTATTATGCCAGAAAGACAATTCAAAAGGTGACACATGGTACCATGTTGCATTGTCACGCATGCAAGTGTCTGAAGTGATCAAGCAGCTGCAGTGCTGTTGTGGTCCTCGTTGCATCTTGCATGCCTTATGTGCCATGCATCAAAACAACAAAAGGGGGCAGTGTTATCAAACTGCACGCAGATATGTAACCTGTTTTCAATGGCATGATGTGTGTTGTAGACTGGAGCATTTGCTGCGGAAGTGACGTGTCCAAAGCTGAGCTGAAAAGGTCATACTTTGGTTTGGCACATGCAGGTGAAGAAATCTGTGGAAACAGTGTTGGGTGATGTGAAGCAGAAATATGATGAGGCGCAAGGGCAGGTGCATGATGCTAGCGCAACCATAGCTCAGGCAGAGGCTGACCTTGCTCTCGTCAGACAAGTCCAAAAAGACAAGATGGAGGAGATCCATAAGCTGTGCAAGTAAGCACTCTTCTGTACGTGACTAGCTATGTGGTTCTTTTCTTGTATGTGGCTACCTATGCGGTTCTATACTTGTATATCTGCAAAGGCATGCAGATACATTGGTTGGCTTGTTGAGGGTGTGCTTGGCCACTCAGGTCTATCAAGGGCATTGCATCTCGCTTCAACTTGGTGGATGAGCTGACGGTAGCCCTGAGCGGACTGGCGCTGCAAGCCAAGCAGCTCACATCTGTGAATGCCCGGGAGACTGCCAACAAGGAGATCAAACGGCTGCAGTGCATCATTGATCAGCTTTCCAAGGAAGGTATGCACTTTGCATCACCATGCATGTGCAGTTATCTTGGTATGCATGCAAGACGGCACAGCCTGAAATAGCACAGGAATAACACAGGCATGCTGCAAGCAGTATTGGAGCTGCTGGAGTTACCTCACAACAGCCAGCAATGTAAGCCGTTGTCAGAGCATCTGATCAGTGTCTGCTTGCGTGTTTCTAAACTCTGTTGCGCACCATGTACAATGCATGCATCAAACGCACTACTGTCGTTTGATTGAAGTGCTAGAGCTTGGCGTTCTTGCTACCTGTTTTCATGCCAGGTCTGAGCCATGATGTGCATGTGCTGAGACACACCACACTTGTGGTCCCTCTTGAGCTGCTGTGCGCCGCAGCTGAGAACAAAGGGGCTCAGGACAAGCTGGTGGACATTGCCAGCGTGGAGAAGACCTTGCAGCAAGTCACAGAGTACACAGATCTGCTGACGTCATCAGAGCGAGCTGTGACAGCACCGCTTGCTGCCTCAATGGCTGCAGCAGCCCAGGCCCGCCTCACTGTAAGCCCCCTCTCAGCCTGCTCATGATGAGCATCATGTTGATCTTGATAGCTTGAGCCAGTCACAACCCCTGCAAGGCCCTTTACATTAGACCATGTCTTGTTGAGCGTCTTGCTCACATTGTTTTCATCTTGTGATGTGCAGGCTGAAATGAAAGCTCTTAGCACACAGCCGCCAGAACGGGTAGCCCAAGCAGTTGAGTCACCTGCGCACCCGCCAGTGTCAAACAAGCTGCTGGTCCCCAATGAGCAGGTATTTTGCAGAATGTTGCTTTGGCACAATTCTAAACACATGGTTTGATTTCAATGCAATCTTCTTTCCTACTGCCCACACTAACAAGCACACGTTTCTCTTGTCTATACACGACTTATGTGCACTGGAGCTCAACTAGCAATATATCGCAATGGTTGTAGCTTGCTCAGCCTTGATTGAGCAGATGCGCAGATACAATTGTGTGATGCAGACTGCTAGACTGGTCAAGTTGCTTGCAAACAAAGGAAGAAAGAAGCAAGAAATGGCTGCAGCTACTGGCTGCTGCATATCCATACCAGCAACAGACGATTGGGATGAGGATGAAGGTGTAACGATCACCTTCACTGGAGGCGACATTGCTCGGGCGCAGCAGCTTGTGCTGGACTTTCTGGGTTGACATTACTGCATGCATTGTCTTACACTGCAGCGTCAGCCTGTCATGCTGACCTTGGAGTTTGCGTTTTCCATTGTGTGTGCTACCTTTGATTGCATACTTTTGACTATGACTACTGAAAGCAAAATCACATGAGCTTGCTGGTTAGCATTTACAAGGAACTTCTGTGACTGCAAACTGCATACTGTAATACAACACTGTACCATACAACAAGTACGGCGTAAGGCAAGTCATACATAGTGACACTACTCCAGCTCAAGTTTCTGCCTATCCAGCAAAATCGAACAGCACAGAGGTAATCGGTCTCGTCGTCTTGGTTTGTCAGCCTGGCTGTCGCAGCGAAGCGCTGAATCACCGCGACATCAGGCTGTCACGCGTGGTACACCCGTGTAGGCAAGGCGCGTTGTTGATGGCGCTCTGTTTGGTTCAGACCTACAGTAGCTATTAAGTGTCTAGCCTGCGATTAGAAAGGCTGACACAGACAAATCGACGCTCAACAGCCCCTTGAATTAGAGCGAGCAATCGCCTGTGTCAATAGCTGATAGGCGGTAGACCCTGCCAGCAGTTGCAGTTTGAAGCACCGTTGCCCTCCCGCAAATACCTCAATGCGGAAAGCGGGAAACGCTGCAACGGCAGCGACAGCAGTGAAACCTGCTGCTGCTCAGCCTGATTCAGGGTACGAACGCTCTGCGTCAGACTGTTGTTTTTTAGCCTGTATATCCAGTCGAAAACCAATATGTCTCACTACTGGAAACAATGTTGCAGGCAAGGAAATGAGTTCTACATTATGCTGCTTGGTGAGACAGGATCTGGGAAATCCACCCTTTTGAATATGCTAGTTAACTTTTATCGCGGCTCGCCGCAAAGCCGGGCTGCACTGCCAGAGGTGAAGGATCTGAAGCTGGCCGTGCCTACAAAATACCTCAAGGCAACTGAGCCTGAAGGGAAGCAGCATTCAGAGAGGGACATGATTGACCGTGAGTTGACAATGTGGTGCATTCCAGAACCATGCATGAGTGGCACCTGGCAAGCGTAATGTGCTTGGATGCAGGCACCAAATCACAGTCCACCAAGTGTGTGAAGTATGACTTTGCTTATGACACAGTCACGGGGAAGCGAGTCAGGATTCATGTGATTGATACACCTGGCCTCAGCGACACAGAAGGTCTGGCACTCATGCTTGTGTGTCATGATTTTGATTGACCACCAAGGTGGATAGATGGCTATTATTTGCAGCCCCTGTAATCTCTGTCAGCAAAGCTTGTACCAAGCACCAGACAGGCTGACACTTCAGTGAGTGCTTGCAATGCAGGCGCTGATGATGAGCATCTTGACAAAATCCTTGAAGCAGCTGCCAATCTGCCATTCCTGAGCGCTATCATACTGGTTGCCAATGGCTCTGTAGCTAGGGAAACCATGAACATCAAGAATGTCTTTACACTTCTCCGTGGCAACATGCCGGATGCTGTGCTGGACAACACTCTTGCTGTATTCACAAATTGCAACTCCCTCACCAGGTGGGCTGCTGTGATACTAAACAATGGTTCATAGACTGCTGCCTATTACAGCAAGCAAGTAAGCACATTGAGCACTTGAAAATTACAGCTTACTTTCTTTTCCAAATGCAGGAACTTGGATCCAAAGGTGCTCCCAATGCGGCTCAACAAGAAGCACATGTTTTATACTGACAACTCGGCCTTCAGTACAGATCCAAGCAGGTTAGTCATGCAACTAAGTAACAAGATGTGATGTTGACACAAGGCGTTGTTGCTGCCAATTGAAGCTTCTATTTTCCTAATTTTTGATTGTTGTCAGATCAATACTCTGTGTTGATACGTGGAGCAACCAGCTAAAGATTCCATGGGAATGCATACAGATATGCCAGCGCTGATGAGGACGAGGTCGCTGGCCTGAATGTTGCCTGGGCAGCCTCCATGCGCACTTTGCAGAAAATATCAGAACTAGTCATCACCTTGTCAGCTGCTTCAAGCGCCGCCTTCACAGTGAGTGTCATCTTGCTTTTGGCAATGAGAATTATGTTGCCAATCTGCCGCCAAGAGATAGTTGGCGCCTCTTTTTGCCCATTCAACGTGCAGAGGTGGTTGCTGCTCGCCTGCTGGCCATGTTGCAAATTGGGCATGCAATACTCCTCATTGCCATGCCAGCGTCATATGCTGTCTCTGACAGAAGCTTGGGTTACAACTAGCAACATGGTGGTACATGACCTGTCATCAGTGTGGGCATCCACCTATTGTTGAATTCATCATGGCTTGTCTTAGTCTTGCTGTACTTAAAACAGTGTTGCAACATGCTACAGCTGATTGGTGCATGTTGATTGCAGGACATGCGAAACCTGCGGGAGCAGCTGAAAGCCAAGATGGCTGTCACTCTGGCTGAGCTCAGGAACATGCAGCAGCTGGAAGATGCTGTTCAGCAGGCTGAGGTGAAACTGGTGTCTGTCGTCACTGCTGAGTCTGAGTTGTACGTGCTGGTCATTTAACAATTTGGTGATGATACGCTGAGCAATCCTCATGGCTGCCAGTCAACAGAAATGTACCACAAAACTGATGTACACATCTCTGCAAAGCAAAGGCCCTACCCCTCGAGGGAGCGTCAATTTTCGGTTTGTGCTGGTTATAGCGCCTGAGCATCAGTCATCATGCTGATTGTCATCAGTGGTGTTGCGACCAGTTGCACTGCAAAGGGCAGTCTTTGCTAAATGGCTTTTAGTATGTATACTGCGACATCTACAGGTTTTGCTGCAAGGAGCTGCACAGGACTCTGAGAAGTATAAGGACCATGTGCAATCGTCTACGATAGAGGACATCCAGATTGTAGATGCTCCCTACCACAGCACCTTGTGCAATGTGTGCCAGACAGTGTGCCATGATCATTGCAATCTGGATGAGATCTCTGATGCAGGTCAGTTGTTTCTAGCTTGTCAGTCATCTTGATTTTGCTGTGTGATGAAAACTTTACTCAGTATGTCTGCAGTGATTTGAGAGGCAGCAGGTTAAATCTTACCATGTTTGAGTGTCACAAAGACTTCTGCAAGGATTGGGATGATAACATGCGGCTGTGTCTGCAGGTGATGCACAGTTTGCTGGATGTATAGCTATGCAAGGTCCGAACAACACTTGCACCCGGTGTGTGAATAACTGTGGGATCCTCAATCACTATCATGCCAGAAAGACAGTGCAAAAGGTGAGGCGTTAACAAATGCGCAGACAGTCTGATATCAAGAACCTCAAAATTGTCATGTTGCTCTGTACCTGAACATGTACTGCTGATTGCTGGTGCACCACTTTGCAAGCTATGTTGTTGCTGTCATAGCTTTGTCCAGCACCATTACCTGTAGGTAAAATGCCTCATTGCAATGACTTGTTTGTGTGGGGCTCAGGTCCAGAAGACAGTTGAGAATATCCTGGATGACATGAAGCCAAGTATCAGGCTGCTCAAGATCAGCTTGGCGGGGCCCAGGCCTCTGCAAATCAAGCTCTGAGCAATTTGGACATGATCAAGCAAGTGCAGCAGCAGAAATTGGATGAAATCAAGCAGCTGTGCAGGTGTGGCTTGCGTACCATTGCATAACACACCAGCCACAAGCCATGTCCTGATCATACCTTGGGCTGGCATTTCATGTGCAGGTGTATTGGCATGTCTAACGTATGATGTGTGTTTCAACATGCAGACACATTCCATTTTCAACATAAGCAACATTGACTGAGTCTGTCATTTTGTTGAGCTTTTATGCAGGGCCATCAAGCAGATTGCATCCGGCTTCAACCTCACTAATGAGCTGACAGTGTCCTTGAATGGGCTTGTCGTGGAGGCCAAGCAACTCGAGTCTGCTCAGGCTCGCGAAAGCGCTGATAGGACTATTGAGGAACTGAAAGCATTTATCAGCCAGCTCTCTGAAGAGGCTCCAGGTGCTGCTCATATGTTTGTACTGGTAGATTGCTTGTGCAGGCAGAAGATCTCAAGTGTCTGCAGATCTGCATCAGCTGACAGCAACAATGCAAAAGCCTGCCCTTTTACTACTTTGTTTTCTTTAAAAAGCAAGGCTGTGAGAGCGTCAAGCATCTGCATGTGCATGATCTTTGTGCAGACTATCCATACTAGCAGGTATAGCATTTGCTGCTCTTTCTTATGATAATCTTTACTGTGGTGATTTGCCTGCAGTTCGTGTCAACTTTGCTGATTTGGATCTTGATGACCCATCTCCAAATGGGGATGAGCCCAAGCCAAGGCGTGTGCTGACGCAGCAGACTCAAAGCTTGGCTTCACAGATCCCAGTGTCTGGGCCGGCCAGGCAAAAGGTGCTGCAAGCAGCTGCGGGTGAGACTGATACTGCAAGTGAGTTCAGACCAATTTTGAAAGCAGACGAGAAGAAGGCTGCAGAGAGCAGTCAAGTGCAGCAGCTGTCACAGCAGGTGGCACGTCTTGAGAAGGTGCTGCAAGAAGTGATGCAGTACAAGCAGCTGGTGAACACACCTCAGCGTGCTACAGCCACACCTACAGCAGCCAAGATGGCCACATTTGCGCAGGACTTCCTAGCAGTAAGCTTCCTGACTGCCCCCAACATCAAAGCACATGTGCAGTGTATTGCTGAACTGTGCTGCTCTCTGACGTGAAGCAAGTGCTGTGGTACAGCGCTTCCATCTGCACTGAAGTTCCATTGATTGTGTGTTGACTGGGCTTGCAGACTGTCTTGTGTATCTAGTTATCTTTGATTGCCCATCACATACCACCTTCATACGCCACCATCACAAAGCTTTGGCCGCTCCAAGTGCATCATGGCTGAGAAGTGCACGCAAGCTTCTCGTGGGTTCCCAGACACTATGCAGCCAGTAGATTTGCATAGACCGCTGGCCCAGCTTTGCACAACATTTCAAAGGTAGCTGATGTTTAGGCCAAGAAGCAGGCGCTGCTGGATGAGATTTCTGCATTAGATGCAGCAGGTCAAGAAGGGATGCAAGGCGGCCCCTTCAGCTATGGGTGGAATGAGCAGTCATCAGGCCCTGCACAGACTGCTGCTTTTGGTTACCATGCGGCAGCCAGTGCAATACCCCACGCAGCACCCCAAGGACACAGCAGTGATGGCCGGGGGATGGCCAAAGCATTGGGCCAATTGCCACCACAAGCAGAAGCGCCTGCAACAGCACAGCAGGGCTCTTACAGGGCTTCCATGGTGGCCTCTGTACCTCAGCACTACAGCATGCCACCTGAGGCAAGCAGAATGCCACAGCAGTTTAGCATGCCATCGCAGCCTGTGATTGCACCTCATCAGCACAGCATGGAGTCTGATGCAAACAGGATGCCGCAGCAGTACAGCATGCCATCCCAGGCTGGAACAATGGCTCAGCAATACAGTGCTCCAGTGCATGCCATTTCTGAGCAACACAGCATGCCAGATAAGCAAGGCATCAAGCCTGGCATGTCAGGGCTCCAGGAGATACATGCCTCAGCTGGACACATGGCAAGCAGTTCTGCTGATGGACAGAGCTCCACCTTTGTGGTCCCTGCTGACAAGGTAGTGCATCTACTAGCTAGTAGCTTGTTCACGGCCATGACCTTATTTGTCTTACCTGTCTGACTGGCGAAATATGCATTGCTGCACTTGTAGTAGTCAGTCAATGTCTCTTGCACCATGCCTACAAATATGTACTGCTGCTGTTGCTATTGCAGCTCATGAATAGCTGGTTGATAATTGCTTTGTGTAGGTTGGCAACTTGGTGCGATTGGTTCGCAACAATGGCAAACTGAAGACAAGCATTGCTGATGCCACTGGATGTCACATTACCATCCCGCCTATGGAGCAGTGGGATGAGCACAGCGGTGCTACCCTACTCATTGAAGGTCGACACGCTGCGATTGCAGCACAGCTGATTGCTGACAAGCTGCAGTAAATGCAGCATGTTGTGTATGTAATAGTACAGTGCTGAAGTTCAGGAGTAGTTCCCCGCAGCTTTGCCAGACACAGCCATATCTAGGGTACCCTTAAGGCAGGCAAAACTTTTCTGTAACTTCTCCGTGACATTCAGTAATTGTGATGGTGCTTGTGTTGAGCATCAAATCTACAGCATTCAAAGGTTGTCACAGCTTACCGTGCGGTTGTGCGTTGGCTTTTGTGGCAAGCAAATACGCTAAAGATGATGCTGAGCTGGCAGATCATTATCATGCCACCTCAGTCAACTTCGATTACCACTGGGCTACCAGGCAACTGAGCCGTCAAGTATGTCAGCAATAGCACACAGCAAGGACTGCAATGACTTTACTTGCAGATGTTCAAACAGCAACCACTATGATAAGCTACTCAAGGTACTATCCACAATCGTCATTTGAGTCCATTACAAGCTACAAAAGTCAGTTCACGCCGCTGGCATGGCAACAGTCTGCCCATGTTTATTGTACACCTTACAAGCTTGTAAGTAGGACATCTGTTCATTTCATTTAAGTTCATTTAATACCTTACAGCCTGGCGTGTGGAGCCAGTTGTGACTCATCAAGACATCCTGGTTGAAAGCACAGGTGTATGTGGTGTGCGACAAAACCAACCTGGTGGGGGTTCTGTTCAAAAAAGAGCCTAAGGTCCCGTTGTTGGTAGTTTGGGCCAAATAATGAGAAGTGCTGACCTCTAATGATGTTCAGAACACAGCACACACGCAAGCTTGATGCAACCTTTCTGAGGCACCTGCCCTCAAAAAGTCGCCAGAATGCATACCACCCCTTAAAGCCCACATGGTTACATCTGATAAGCTGCTGTGCAATAGACGCATTGCTTGCCAGCTTTGTATAGATCTCAGGGGCGGTTCTACTCACAGAGGGCGCTATCTGGCTATGCAGGTTGCACTCCTCTTGGTGCCTGCAACCCAGCCACTTGCTGACTGTCTCCCACTTGAGTGGTGGCAGATGCCAAGGGCAGATACCTTGCTGCAGCATTATCAACAGAACTGGCTTGCTGATCTGTGGCTGTGTGAGAAGGGCCTCTGCCTGAAAAACGACATGCATTTTAGACATGCAGGTTTGCTTGATGCATCAAATCACAGCAAGTATTCTGATGGCCCCAGCATGCAATTGCACTGCAACTGATTGACATGCTGCATATAAAGCTGCATGGGAAACCAGAACGCATTGGTCAGTCGCCTCTAATTTCAGCTTTGTAGTCATCCGTACAATGCCTATTTGAGAAGAGCCCGTCAGGCATGAGCAGCATCCTCACACACCACAGGATGCACCTTGACACATTGAACAGATTAGCTGCAAATGAGACCGTATCAGCTTCTAAGAACCCGCAAAGGCTGACAGGTCAAACTGGTTAGCATATCTATATTAAGTGACTCAAGTTAGGTTGCATGATCAAATGGTCATAAAACGTTCTGGTCCCACATGTGTGACTATAGTGTGTGTATGTGTATATATATATATGCAGTCAAGTATGCAGTTAGCTTAGTAGTATAATCATCATAGCAGCCATCAGGCTGTTGTACACGTGTTGCCTGTTTATGATCATAAGTAATGCACTTACTCATAAACTTGTATTGACAAATTGGATTGGTATTCTCAACTGCCTTAGATGCTTTATGGCTTCATGAACTCTTGCATAAATAAGCTTTGCTAGGCCTTTCACAACACACAACACTCCGGACAAAAGCACTGCTGCTGCTGCTGTCAACCACCTTGTAACTATCACCCACTCTCAAAGTTTTACCCGGTCTGCCTGCATACTAGTCTGCGCGGCATACCCTTGTTGGTGCCGTTCGCCGGGAAGTTGCGACTTCGCGCTTCCACGATCATCGTACGTCGGAACCGAAAGGTGAAAGTCCGTGGCAGGGTACTGTTCTGTCAAGGCTTGCTTTGTGTCTTCACCTGTCTTGCGTTGATTGCTTGAGTGTCATCTTCGGCAGAACCTTGCAGGTCTCGACTTCGGCTCCTTGACCCACCTTCTCGGCAACTTCGTCTACTCCCAAAGAGCCACCACTAGTCGTGCAGGACGTCGCAACCTCTTTGCCCAAACCTGTGCATAGGTTTGCGCCTGACACTTTCATTTGCACAGCTGCAGCATCCGCGAGCTCGTGACCCAGTTCCTGGCAATTTTGTTTCAGCAATTGCTTGAGACGACTGCTCCAACCTAGCATTTGCCAATTTTGCCGCCTTCAAGTGGCGCACGAACCCCGTCTGTGTGACCGCTACAGGCAGCTCGAGGGTGTTTATCCAACTGCAGTTCGTTGATCGTGAGGGACCGGCAAAGGCCGACAACCCAAGACCGACCACAGACCACTGGGATTTGCCAAATGACAACTCAGACTTCGTTGTACGTCAGGTGCACATCAGAGCGACGGTGACTGCTCTCTCACAGGCTCACTGGTTGCAAAAGCTAACCTTGGAAGCTGGTCTTTTAATGCTTCCGCTGTAATTCGTACCGCTGCTGCACCCACATCTACATTTGGCTTCAAGGTTGCTCACCCAACCAAATACAAGTTTGACCCTCCTACCAAAGCTCCTCCTCTGTCACCTTCTGCATAGTGTTCAGTAATTGTATTCGTGTAACTCACCTTTGAAATTGAGGGTTCCGACCGCAAATCGCTCTAGGGTTTGGCGAAACTGCGTCAAGCCTTCAGTGTGTCTGGCAGTTTGCATCGGTACAGTATCCAGTTTGATATTAAACAGTCTTGCCACTATTTGAGTGTCTGACTCGTTGCTACTTTATCTGTGCTTTTGATCAGTACATTGGGGATTTGCTGAACATCTTGGTGACAGTGTTTGCTTGCCATTTTGACCTCGTGTACACACTGCTAACAGTTCATCTGTGCGACATTACATTTGCGTACAAAATGACTCACAGCAAGTCTCGAGTTGACACATTTGAGCCCACACATAACGTGACTTTGTGGCTGCATCGAATGGACACTGAAAGACAGCTGCGTCAATGGCCTGATGCAGTAGCATTGGCTGAAGCCAGCATGAGCATGGCTGATTCGCCCCTAATATGGTTCTTAGCAAATGCCGGCCGTATACATACTTGGGCTGAGTTCGAGGTTGCCATGAAACAGAGGTTTGGAGATAGTGAACAGACTATCACGGCACGCATAAACAGCGTGAAGATGAGAGTGTGCAATCATATGCAGATGACATGCACATGATGATGGCACAATCTGTGTTTCCTGGCGTGTTGAAACGAGATTTACTGCTAGATAACATGAAGCCTAGCTTGAGAAAACAGGTAATGACCTCCATACCCACTACGGTAGAGGAAGTCATTGTTAATGCACTGTTTTTGGAGGAAAGGGCTGCAGGTGCAACACCTGAAAAGTTTAAAGGATGGGAACAACAACGCTATAACAGCAAAACAGACCCAATAGAGCGCATCACCAAGTCCATGGAGAAGATGAGCATGGTATTGTACAAGTACTTCCACAGGCAAGGCAACCTAGACTATCACAGGCAGGATAAGCAAGACAAGGCACCCTGTTACAGAGATCCTATGCCCCTCAGATCTCTCTAGAGGCACTTGATGTCAACTTATGGGATTAGTAAGACGTAATTGAGGACTTAAGGAGACAGAAGAAGGAAGAAGAAAGAAGAAGAAAGCAACACCATATATAGGAGACTTAGGCCTTGTTGTGAACACTGTTTGCTGCACTGTAAATTTCTTTTGTGCATACAGTCCTCGTGGGGGAGGATGTACGCGTCACAGCTGTGACGAAGCAATAGATATGCAGTCAAGTATGTATTAGGCAGCAATTAGCTTAGTAGTATAATCATCATACATAGCAGCCATCAGGCTGTTGTACACGTGTTGCCTGTTTATGATCATAAGTAATGCTCATAAACTTGTATTGACAAATTGGATTGGTATTCTCAACTGCTTTGTGGTGACTAGATGCTTTATGGCTTCATGAACTCTTGCATAAATAAGCTTTGCTAGGCCTTTCACAACACACAACACTCCGGACAAAAGCACTGCTGTTGCTGCTGTCAACCACCTTGTAACTATCACCCACTCTCAAAGTTTACCCGGTCTGCCTGCATACTAGTCTGCGCGGCATACCCTTGTACGCGTCACATGTCTGGACATGACATGTTTGCATGAGCCCGGGTCTCAAAGCCGAGGACGACTTGGGATGCGAGTGAATGCATCAGACTTGGCATGCATATGTTTCCTTGATAGACCGGATCTCAGATACACGTTCCCAACGCTGCACTGATCTGCAGAGCCTGGTCACGTGCCTGGATCATGGAGATATTGTGGTACAATATGCAGTCATGCAGGGTTGTGTTAGACTGCGCGGTGCATTGAAATGCATCTCGGAGGCTATATTTACAGTCATGATTAGTGTAACCGCTGACTTGAAAGCTGCTGAACAATATTCGTAGCGCCTGTTGCTGACTGTTAGGTCAAGGCTGACAGTTCTGACGGCCAGCCACGAGCGCAAGCACAACGCATGTAGAGCTGAGATTGGAAGTTGTGTCAGTGGTTATACCCATATCAGCAGAGTGTTAGCACTTAGCATGTTTGTGGAGAATGACGTCTTGAAGCATTGCGTTGATGCAAGACATTATTTGTCTAGTGTAACAAGCTGCTTGAATAGAAAATACACGCCCTAAAGAGCTGCTGTGCAAATAAACGGCCTAGCACCCTACAGCCCAAGGGACACAACCACAATGTCCTGGTCCAACTTTGTATGACATGATGGACATGGATGCTGCACCCGCATGAAGTGTAAGCTGCACCCGTGATGCTTGATGCA